>Ga0310691_10000930_pt1 | contig 49169 bp, 41 predicted proteins | sample 176DNAGHGlowgp2_FD_203887 | JGI IMG/M metagenome (GOLD analysis project Ga0310691, IMG submission 203887) | Sheep rumen microbial communities from Palmerston North, Manawatu-Wanganui, New Zealand - 1766 DNA GHGlow gp2 (v2) (version 2) | ecosystem: Host-associated > Mammals > Digestive system >... | reverse complement strand
TGCTTGGCTTCATATTGTAGAAGGTTACCTCGCTGCCCTGTTTTGCCTGATTGCAGAGCACGTCCAACAGAGCATCCCATTCGCCCTCCGTCGCCAGCGACTGCCGGCTTTCGTTTTGTCCGACCTTATAAACGATAACTCGCTCTTTAGGAGTATTGTCGACCCCAGGAGCAGGTTTTTTGTTCGGATCATCGCAGGCCACAAAGGCAAGCACCAGCACCGTCATCAGTACGGTGAATCTCAATGTCGTTTTCATAAACTCTATCTTTTTCATTTCTCTTTCATGTTATTTAATTGATAATCCAAGAGGGCGTCATATTGCGCCTCCGTATCGAGGCGGTAGAAGCCCACAGTGCGGCGACCGTGCGAGGCCACCACGCGCAGCAGCGGTTTGCCGCTCCACTTTGTGCGCTTGGCAGGCTGCGCCAGTTCACCGAGCCAGCTGACGGAACCTTCCTCGCCGCGGATGTCGAGCTCTTTCTTGAGCTGCTCCCACGACGCATCATTGTCCGCCACCACGAGCACCACATCGACACGCACTTTGTCGCTGAGTTTAAAACCCTTTACTTGCGCCACAGTGAGATTCTGACGTGATGCGTATTGCTTGTACAGTGCGCTTTGCGACATGGCTGCCAACGGGAGCAGCATCAACAATATGATTAACAGTTTTTTCATTATTCCATCAACATTTCTGCGGCCAGGTCAGCCCATTGTGCATCAGCGGTGCCGACACGGTTGCAATACACTTTCTCATACGTTCGGATTTGGCGTTGCTGTATGGTAAACAGCGACACAGCCACAGCCAGCACGACCACCAAAGATGTTACCACGGTGACGATGCGGTTCTGTTTCCTTCGCCAGGCAGGGTATTCCTTTGCCAGCCGTTGGCTATAGCTCTCGGCCTCAGCCCGTTGCCATAATTCGTCAAATTCGTTTTCTGTCATATAGCCATTGATTTTCTTAATTTCTCTTTGATTCTTACCAATCGTACGCTCACATTTTTTTCTGTCATTCCCACTTGCTCGCCAATCTCCTTGTAATCGTAGCCCTCTAATTGCAAGCGTACGATGGAGCGGTCAGGCTCGTTCAGCAGTGCAATCCGCTCATGCAGTTCCCTAAGTAGGCTGCGGTCTTCTTCTACGGCTTCGTAATTCTCGGGGAGCTCCTCTGTCTCCTTTACGCGTCGCAGGCAGTCAATCACAGCATTGCGCCCAATCTTCCAGATTAACGCCGCTTGAGGAATCCCCGACAAAGAGAGTAGCCGCTCGTGGTCGCGCCACAATGCCACTGTGGCCTCCTGCAACAGGTCATCTATTTCCAGCCCCCGGCGGACATAATGCCGACAGAGCGAAAACAGCAGCCCTCGATGGCGATGGAGCATATCTTCGAAAGGATCCTTCGGTCTCACAGATATAATAACGCAAAAAGAAAGCCAAATACTACATCGGTGGTGAAAAAAATTTTACCTTTGCCGCCAAAATTGTAAAAAACAATGAGATCATTCGGAAGCGATAACCATTCGGGAGTGCATCCCGCTATCTTAGAGGCCATTGCATCCTGCAACGTTGACCACGAAATTGCCTACGGCGACGACAACTACACCGCCCGCGCACGGGAAATCTTCAAAGAACAGTTCGGTCCGCAGGCCGAGGTCTTCCCCGTTTTCAACGGCACCGGTGCCAACGTGGTGGCCCAGCGCGCCTGCGTGCGTTCCTTCAACAGCATCCTCTGCGCCGAAACCGCCCACATCGCCGTCGATGAGTGCGGCGCACCCGCCTTCATGACCGGCGCCTCGCTCTGCCCCATCCCCACGCCTGACGGCAAGCTGACGCCGGAGCTCATCCGCCCGCACCTCACCAACTGGGGATTCGAACATCATTCGCAGCCCAAGTCCGTCTATATCTCGCAGTGCTCGGAACTGGGCACGGTCTATTCCTGTGATGAGATCCGTGCCATCGCCGACCTCATCCACCCGCACGGCATGTACCTCCACCTCGACGGTGCCCGCATCGCCAATGCCGCCGTGGCATTAGGCAAGACGTTCAAGGAGATGACCACCGACTGCGGAGTCGATATCGTCAGCTTCGGCGGCACCAAGAACGGGATGCTGATGGGCGAGGCCGTGGTGGTGCTGAACCCCGAATTAGTACCCGAGCTCAAGTACCACCGCAAACAATGCGCACAGCTCAGCTCCAAGATGCGCTACCTCAGCACCCAGTTCATCGCCTACTTTGAAAACGAGCTGTGGAAGAAGAACGCCACGCACGCCAACGCGCAAGCACAAAAGCTCCGTCAGCGCATCACCGAACTCCTCGGCGATGTTTTCACCCAACGCACCGACTGCAACATCCTGCTGCTCAAGCTCCCGCGCCCCGTCGCCGACCGACTTGCGAAAACCACCTTCTTCTACTACTGGAATGAGGCTGACGATGAAATCAGGCTCGTGACCTCGTGGGATACCACTGATGAGGATATTGAAAAAGTGGTTAAAGCGTTGTGCGACAAATAGATAAGGGTGATTTGCGTTTGTGTCGTCGCAAAAAAATAATCAACAAAGTGCAACCATTCGTTTTTTTTGCGTCATATCTTCAGACAAAACAACCTCCCTTGAGTGATGCCCATCACACTTCGCATTACAACAAGAAGGTATAAGTCTGAGACAGAAGTTCCAACAAAAAAAACAAAAAAATGAAAAAAGCTCTGTTTTTAACAATCTTGTTGACAACCTGTATTTCGACTTTTGCGCAAACAGTGTCGTTGACTTTCTCCGGCAAGGATGAGTCAAATCGCTATGTGCGTATAGACAGCGTTATCGTGGAAAACCTCACAAAAGGCTGGCAAGAGGTGTTGGTCTATCCTGACACGACTTTAACGATGACTGTTTCCAGCGGCGATGGCATAGCCATATTGGATGCCCCCCTGAAATTGTCGCCAAACAATCCGAACCCGTTTGACGGCACCACATTCGTGAATGTCAACTTGTCCGAATCGGACAATTTAGGGGTGGAGATCACAGATATTGCCGGACGTGTCCTGTTATCGGAACAGTACAAGTCCGTACAGCCCGGTTCCCATCTTCTACGTATCACTCTCGCAAAATCTGGGGTTTACCTCTTGAGAGCACGCATCAAAGGCCAGACGGCAGCTGTGAAAATGATAAACCGCAGCGATGGCGGCGAAAATACGATTGCCTTTTCAGACAAAGGCGGTTTCCCTTATGCCACCCTCCAAGAAAAAACAGGATTGAAAGGTGTCTCCGACAAACCGTTCAACATCGGCGATGAGATGAAATTTCTCGCCTATGCCACCATCTACGGAATGGAGCAACAAAGCGGTCCAATCGTCCAAACCCAGGATGCCTCCCAAGATTTCCTTTTCACTTTCGTCTCCGGAATCCCTGCCGGCGATGGTCTGCCGTGCTCTTCCGAGGCTTCGGTGAGCGACTATGACGGGAATGTCTATAACACCGTTCAAATCGGGCAGCAGTGCTGGCTGAAAGAGAATATGAGAACCACGCACTTCAGCGACGGAACGGCTATCTCGCAAGGGTCAACCTCCGTGAGCAGCACCACGGCTATGTATTATAACAATCAGTCATTGGGACATTTATACAACTGGCCCGCGACGGTTCGCGGTGGCGTGGACACTTTGTCCGGCTATGTACAAGGAGTGTGCCCGACAGGATGGCATGTCCCAAGCCATGGAGAATGGAACGCGCTTATCTCCTATGTGCAGTCCCAGCCTGCTTATTATTGCAATGGGGACAGTAACAATATTGCCAAGGCATTGGCCAGTACCAATTATTGGAACAGTACTACAAATCCATGCGCAGTAGGCAACAATCCGGAGTCAAACAATGCGACAGGGTTCTCCGCCCTTCCGGCCGGTGCGTTCGCCTATCAGATAGTTTATCTCTGGAATCAAACAAGTTTCTGGAGTTCAACGGAACACGAGGACGAGTCCATGGCCATGCGCATAGGTATTTCGTATTATGTTCCTAACATATCATTGAGTGCCTATGACAAATGGGCCGGTTTTAGCGTCCGCTGTCTCAAAGATTAGAGGAGCATTTCCTGCTGCGTGTTGTCTAAAATTGTATTTTTGCCGCATCTATTTAGGTATGCGGAATGATGAAAAGAGTGGTCATATATCTATTATCCCTCACTTTCGCCTTGTGCCTCCACGCACAGTGCGACTCCTTGGCGTTTGCAAACGGCCCCTGGCAGACCGACACGCTCGACGGAATGGTGCTGAAACAGTGCCGGTTCGAGGGACAGCAACTGTTCGCCTCGAACCAGCAGATCTTTGTGCTGGAAATCCCTGATACCGCGCAATACACGCTGGCATTCGCGTACGAGCCGCGCCGAACGAAGACCTCCGAAATGGCTCGCAGGCACGGTGCCGTGGCGGCTCTTAACGGCTCCTTCTTCGACATGGACCAGCATTTCCCCATTTGTTACCTACGCATTGACAGCGTGGACATCGGGGAGAACACCCCTGGTAAGGACACCGTGAACCGCAAGTATTACCAATACGGCACGCTTTGTCTTAACCACGACAGCGTTCTCATTCTCAAAACCGGTTCTTCGAGACATTGGGAGGAGGGTTTACCTTATCCGGATATTATGACTGCCGGTCCGCTGTTGATTTGGCATGACACGTTGCAGTACATGCGCGATGACCGTACTTTCGTCACAAATCGCCATAACCGCACTGCCGTGGGTATTCGCGAGGATGGCACTGTATTGTTGTTCGTGGCTGACGGTAGGGCGAAAGAATCTGAAGGGTTGTCACTCACGGAGTTACAGCTGCTGTTGCGCTGGCTCGGCTGTCGTGATGCTCTCAATCTCGATGGCGGCGGTTCCTCCACACTATACCTCAACATTGGCAATTACCAAGGAGTTGCCAACTGTCCCTCCGACAACGGACGTTTCGACCATGCTGGAGAACGCAGCGTATCGAACGCAGTGCTGATAATGAAGAATGAAGAATGAAGAATGTTGCATTTAGCCAATAGCTAATAGCCAAAAGCTAAAAGCAAAATCAACGTGCTATGTCAAATTTATTTTTGTACTTTTGCACCATCATAAATGTTTAACCAAAATCTAAAAATTATGGACATTGTAGGAATTATTCTTTTTCTGCTCATCGGTGCAGTGGCTGGTTGGCTGGCTGGCAAGCTGATGAAAGGCGGTGGTTTCGGCCTGGTTGTCAATATCATCATCGGTGTGATCGGTGGTTTACTCGGTGGCTGGCTTATGAGCTTGGCTCACATTCAGAAAGCCAGTCTTTTGTGGGAACTCATCGTGTCCGTCATCGGCGCATGCGTGCTGCTCTTCATTGTTTCCCTGTTCAAGAAGAAGTGAGGACGTCATCCTTGACATGGCTGTAGAGACGTTTCATGAAACGTCTCTACATTTGATCTGCGAGGAACCGCATCACCTCTATGATTTGCGGTTCCTCGTATTTTTTGGAAAGTTCAGTGAGGATTTGTTTTGGGGTATAACCTTTTTGCTGTAATGATTTTACATCGCCGGAAATCTGTTCAAAGATTTTGTTTTTGATACGTTGTATTTGGTTGCGCCTGCACACGTCGCATTCACCGCATGGGGTGCTGCTCCACTCCCCGAAATACTGCAGCAGAAGTTGGCTGCGACATACGTTGTCGGTTTTTACGTAATTTTCCACGGCTGCTAGTCTCTCTTCCGCCTTCTCTTTCCGGAAGTCATAGATTTTTTTGTCGAAATAGAGATATTTCTCGTCAATTCTATCTTTCAAAAAGACGATTAACGGGATATTGCTCTGTGGCTGGTAGGAGAGAATTTTCTCGATTCGCAACGCTTTAAGCTGCTCTATTACAGATTTTTCTGTTGTTTCCAAACGGGAAGCCAACAGCTGCTCGTCAATGTTGACGAATTGAGAGAATACGCCAGTGTAGGAACGCAGAATTGTGGTGATCAGTGGTTCGTACTCGGGCTTTTCTTTTTGGAATTTCAGCAATTGGTCGCCGGTAAGCCGGAACTGTAATTCGGACTTTTCGCGCAGATGCTCGGAAACGAGGATGACGCCAATGTTGTTGAGCAGTTTCAACGCGCTAAAGTACTGCGTGGCATTCATCTTCACGGCGCGGGCGTGCTCCTCCATGGAGAACGGGAAGACCTTGTTCTGGCCTGTGCCAATTTCGATATGGTGTGACTGGCATAGTTCGCGATAAACCTCTCGCACGCGGTCAAGTTCGGGGAACGTGAAGGTGAAATTGCGCTTGAGTTGGGCCACGTCGTAGTTGTCGTACAGCAGGATAGCGACAGCGGGCTTCTCGTCGCGGCCGGCACGCCCCGCCTCTTGGAAGTAGGCCTCTAAGGTGTCGGGCAAGTCGATGTGTACCACGAACCGCACGTCAGGTTTGTCGATGCCCATCCCGAAGGCGTTGGTGGAGACCATCACGCGGGTCTCGCCCTTCATCCAGCTTTGCTGTTTGCGGTCGCGCTCGCGAGGTTCCAATCCGGCATGGTAATAGTCGGCGGAGATGCCGTTATTGCGCAGGAAAATAGCGGTTTCCGCCGTTTTCTTTCGGTTGCGTACATACACGATGCCCGAACCGGGATAGCGGTTCATGATCCGAAGCATCCGGCTGTTTTTGTCCTCCTCGTTGACTACAAAATAGGTCAGATTGCTCCGTTTGAAGCTCTTCTGGAAGACATTCTCGGTCTTGAAGTCCAGACGCAATTGGATATCTTTTACCACATCGGGTGTGGCGGTGGCAGTAAGCGCCAGCACTGGCACCTGCGGGAAAATTTTGCGTATCTGGGCAATTTCAAGGTACGGCGGACGAAAGTCGTAGCCCCACTGCGAGATGCAGTGCGCTTCGTCCACGGCAATCATGGAGACGGGCATCCTCTCGAAGTTGACCTTAAAACTCTCTGTCTGAAGACGTTCAGGGGAAACGTAGAGAAAACGGTATTCTGGGTCAAAAAGACAGTTGTCGATGGTGGCCTGGATTTCGCTCTGCCGCATTCCGGAATAGATGGCTCCGGCCTTGATATGGCGGGCACGGAGGTGCTCCACCTGGTCTTTCATCAACGCGATGAGCGGGGAGATGACGATGCAGAGCCCGCCCTTCACGAGCGCAGGCACTTGGAAACAGATGGATTTTCCGCCGCCGGTGGGCAATAGCGCGAGAGTGTCACGCCCTTCCAGCACAGAAAGGATGATGTCCTCTTGCAAAGGCCGGAAACTGTCGTATCCCCAGTGTTGTTTGAGGACTTGTCGTGCTTGTTGTTGAAAATTGGTGGCTGTGATCATGGCCTGTTGCCTATTGCCTATTGCCTGTTGCCTCTTTTATCAATCTCCTCCTGAATCTTCGCCGCAAGTTCATAATTTTCTTCCTCAATCGCGTTTTGAAGCAGCTCTTTAAGTTCAGGAAGGGTGAGGGCTTCCCATTCTGATTCGGCCGCAGCGGGATGAGGCGTATCCGGAACATTCTCAGAATGCGGTTCTTCTTGATAATTTGGTGTCTTCATGGCAACCTGCATCTGTTCTTCGAAAAGAACCTTGTTGAAATAGATGGGTACGCCGGCGCACAAGGCGATGGCCACGGCGTCTGATGGGCGGGCATCAACCTCAAAGAACGACTCTGTCGGCGTTTGGATGACAATGGAGGCATAATAGATTCCCTGGCTGAACTCATTAATGGAGACAAACTCAATATTGTAGTCGGGAATGTTATTCGCAATCAAATCAACGAACAAGGCGTGAGTAAGTGGTCTTTGCGGTAGTCTGCCATGCATCTCTCCCAAAATAGCGCGCGCCTCGTTCAACCCGATGATGATAGGCACATAGTGGGTGAGATTGGCCTTGTCCACCAAAATCATGGAAAACGCTTCGGTCGCCTGTGATGATGAACGTACGTCAAACACTTCAACTTCGATGTATTCTATGTCGTTGATTCGCATTTTTAATGGTTATAGGTTATGGGTTATGGGTTATTGAAGCTGGTGTATTGGTGATTAGTGATTAGTGATTGGTGAATAGTGAATAGTGATTAGTGATTGGTGATTAGTGAGCAGTGAGCAGTGAGCAGTGAGTGAACAGACGGTATCGTATTTTATCTCATCCTTTCATCGCCTCATCGTCTCATCGTTTCATCGTCTCATCGTTTCATCGCCTCATCGTTTCATCGTCCTTTATCGTCCGAAATACGCCACCGCGTTCGCAAAGATATCCTGCTCCTTGTTCCCGCTGATGTTCTTGTAGAGATTACGGCCTTTTCGTTCGCTGTGGCCCATCTTGCCGAGAATCAGTCCGTTGTCGGAAACGATGCCTTCGATAGCGTAGAAGGAGCCGTTGGGGTTGTCTTCGGGATCCATGCTCACCTGACCGTTTTCGTCGCAGTACTGGAACGCGACCTGACCGTTCTCAAAGAGCTGTTTGGCAAGCTCTTGCGATACTACGAACTTGCCCTCACCGTGGCTGACGGCAATCTGATGGACGTCGCCTTCCTTGAAGGAAGCGAGCCATGGGGAGTTGGTGCTGCCTACGCGGGTGCGCACGATGCGCGAGATGTGGCGGTTGATGTTGTTACGGTAGAGGGTGGGGGAGTCGGGCGTGACGTCGCCGAGCTTGCCGAAAGGCAGCAGTCCCGACTTGACGAGTGCCTGGAAGCCGTTGCAGATGCCGAGCACCAGACACTTGCGTGCCAACAGGTCTTCGACGGCCGCTTTCACCTTCGGACTGTTGAGCACGTTGGCGATGAACTTGCCGCTGCCATCGGGCTCGTCACCCAAGCTGAAACCGCCGGAGAGCGCGAGAATTTGTGACTCACGGATGGCTGCCGCCAATTCGTCGATGGAGTGCTCGATGGCTGCCTCGTCCAAGTTCTTGAAGACCAAGATGCGGGTTTCCGCACCGGCGTCCTCGAACGCTTTGGCCGTGTCGTAGTCGCAGTTGGTGCCGGGGAACACGGGCAAAATCACCTTCGGCTTGCTGACTTTTGCAGCAGGCTCGAAATTGTTGTTCTGCGCGTTGCGAGTGAACTCCGCACCGACAGAAGCCGTCTCGTTCGGGGCGGTCTGCGGGTAGAGCTTGCCATAGAAGCCACGCCATGCCTTCAACAATGCCGCCTTGTCGAGCTTCTCTCCGTTAACGATGAAGTCGTCTGCGACTTTACCCAATTCGATGGCAAATGGAGCATCCAGTTTCTCGGTGGTCTCCACGATGAAGCTGCCGTAGCCATAAGCGAAGAGATCTTTGTCGGTCAGGATATCAAATCCCAAATCATTACCGAAGCTCATCTTGGCCAGTGCTTCCGCAATGCCGCCGAATTGCAATGTGAAGGCGGAGACTATCTTTTGGTCCAGAATGTTTTTGCGTATAAAGTCGAATATCTCGGAAGTGTGCTGGATATTCGGGATGTCATTTTCTAACTTGTTTTCTATGAGGTAGATGTAATTTTCTTTTTGTTTGAACTCCGGCGAAATGATGTGGTCGGAATTCTCCGTGGTAATGGCGAAAGAGACGATGGTGGGCGGCACGTGAATGTCCTTGAAGGTGCCGCTCATGGAGTCCTTGCCGCCCAAGGAGGCGAGTCCGAACTCTTTCTGCATCCAGAAAGCGCCCAACAACGCGGAAAGCGGTTTGCCCCAACGTGTGGCGTCTTTGCCTAATTTTTCGAAATATTCTTGGAAGGTGAAACGGATCTTATGGTAGTCGCCGCCGGCCGCCACGATTTTCGACATGGCTTCCAACACGGCCATAACACCCGCATGATACGGGGAACGGATGGCGATAAACGGGTTGTAGCCGAACGCCATGATGGAGGCGAGATTTGTATGTCCGTGCAGCACAGGCAGTTTCTGTGCGCTCACCTGAGCTTCCGTCAGCTGGTCTTTGCCGCCGAAGGGCATCAATACCGTGGAGGCGCCGATGGTGGCGTCGAACATCTCGATGAGGCCCTTTTGGGAAGCTACGTTCGGGTTGGTGAGGCAGCTATGCCATTTCTCCTGCATCGTTTTTCCTTGAATGTCAGCAGGTTTCAGCACATCGTTAGCTACAGGCGCGATTTTGGCGGTTACCTTTTGGCGCACGCCGTTGGTGTTGATGAAGTCGCGGCTGAGGTCCACGATGGTTTTGCCGCGCCAAGTCATCGTGAGGCGGTTGTCGTCGGTCACCTTGGCGATGATGTTGGCTTCGAGGTTTTCCTCGCGGCAGTATTGGAAGAAGGTTTCCACGTCCTCGGGCGCGACCACCACGCTCATGCGCTCCTGCGACTCGCTGATGGCGACCTCCGTGCCGTTCAGACCTTTATATTTCGTGCGCACTGTGTCCAGGTCGATGACGAGACCGTCAGCCAACTCGCCGATGGCGACGCTGACACCGCCCGCGCCGAAGTCATTGGACTTCTTGATGAGCTTCGTCACTTCAGGACGACGGAACAGGTGCTGGATTTTGCGCTCTTCGGGTGCGTTACCCTTCTGCACCTCGGCAGCGCACGTGTCGAGCGACTTTTCCGTGTGCTCTTTCGAGGAACCGGTAGCACCGCCGATACCGTCGCGACCGGTGCGTCCACCGAACATGATGATGATGTCGCCGGGAAGAGGACGCTCGCGGCGCACTTGGTTCTCGGGAACGGCACCTACCACGGCTCCGATTTCCAGACGTTTCGCCTGGTAATCAGGGTGATAGATTTCGCGAACGTAGGTGGTGGCCAAACCGATTTGGTTGCCGTAGGAGGAATATCCAGCGGCGGCGGTCTTGGAAATCACCGACTGCGGGAGTTTGCCAGGCAGCGTGGCGGATATCGGGGCGTTGATGTCGCCCGCGCCCGTAACACGTAGAGCCTGATACACATAGCTGCGCCCACTCAGCGGATCGCGGATGGCACCGCCCACGCAGGTGGCTGCACCGCCGAAGGGCTCGATCTCCGTCGGGTGGTTGTGCGTCTCGTTCTTGTACATCAGCAGCCAATCCTCCTCTTTGCCATCGACATCCACCTTCACGCGGATGCTGCAGGCGTTGTTCTCCTCGGAGATCTCCTTGTCGGGGAGATTGCCGCGCTTGTACTCGTATTTGCCGTTAATGGAAGCCAAATCCATCAGCGTTACAGGCCGTTGTGTGTCCTTGCCGTACATCTCGTCGCGCACGGCAAGATACTCCCGCAACGCATTCTCTATCTGTTCTTTATAAACATTCTCGCCTTGAACATCAATATCCGTAATAGCCGTCTCGAACGTCGTGTGGCGGCAATGGTCGCTCCAATAAGTGTCCAACAGTTTGATTTCCGTGTCAGACGGGTCGCGTTTCTCATCATTGGCGAAATATTGCTGGATGAACTTCAAATCTTCCAACGACATAGCCAATCCCATCTTGCCGTGAAAATCGCGCAGCTTGTCGTCCGTCCAGGTTCTGAACTCGCTATATATCGGAACGTCTTGAATTTCGGGGCTTTCCGTCAATTCTAAGCGGGACATGTCCTTCTCGCGGGCTTCCACCTCGTTGATACAGAACTTCTTGACCTTCAGCCACTGTTCCTCGGTCAGTTCGCCCTCAATCACGTAGAGGTTGGCACTCTTGATGACGGCTTCCGTCTTGGGATTCAAGAGCTTGAGGCACTGCATGGCACTGTCGGCGCGTTGGTCGAACTGACCGGGCAGGAACTCCACAGCAAAATACTTCTTGCCGTTCAACGGAAATTCATGATAAATGTCGTCAGTCACCGGTTCGGAGAAAACCACGCTTTCGGCTTTCTTGAGCAGCTCTTCGTCTATATTGAATATGTCATAGACCTTCAGATGGCGAAGGTTGTTGATTTTGAGATTAAAATTCTGATTCAAAGTGGCTTTCAAACTGTCGGCCTCGACTTGAAAACCCTGTTTTTTTTCTATGAAAATACGGGCGTTACGCATAATCTGTGGTTTCAAAAATATGGCGCAAAGATACAATTTTTAATGGTTATGGGTTACAGGATATAGAACGGGTTGTTCGGAACGGTGGTGTAAGGTTCTGACACTGCGCCGGAACGCCATAATAAAAAGAATTCAACATCTCATATCAGTTGGATGGATTCGAGTTCATGGGTGAGAGATTTTATGCCGTTCTGCATTTTCTCTGCTTGTTTTCTTCGTGGCTTATGCACCCCGGCCGCATAATGCCATAATTGACGTTCATTGATGCCAGTTATCCTGCTCAGTGCAGCTTTCGTGAACACATTACTGTAATAGTTGATGAATGTTGCGGCATCAATCTTGAATATCAGCTCATATTCTTTCGACAAGGCGGGACACGGATTCGGATTGTCTTCCAAATATAATTCGATCGCTTCTCGTATGTTCTTTTCGATTTCTTTCAAATCTTTTCCTACCGTGAAAATGGGTGCATCGTTTATATATGCGCTCAGATTCTTGCCGGCATGTTCCACAATAATATCTACTGTTGTCATTGTCACTTTTTTTTCATTAATTATCTTAATCCAGCTTGTTTAAGGATGCTGTAGTAAGTTCCTTTCTCAATACCTTTGCTGCCATGATTTGGGACAATCACCACTTTCCCGTCTTTTTCAAACTTCAAGTGGCTTCCTTTTTGACTTTTGAGTTCATATCCGTTTTTTAACAACAGGCTAATAACCTCTTTCACTGTTTTATAGCTCATAATAACATTTTGTTTTGCGCGGCAAATATAGTAAAAATATGAATACTTTTTGCTCTGTTGAATTTTTTGAATACCCAAGATTCCCGTCCATTTCTTCGAAATGCTAACAGCTCACTGCTCACTAAAAAAACTATTTTTGCACTTTCGAAATAATTAAAACATTCATATCAATGAAAAAACTAACTATCAGTATTTTAGCATTAAGCACCATCATTATGCTTGCATCCTGTAATAAGAAGAACAACACGGTTCCGAAGGTGGAATACCCCGAAACCAAGAAATGCGACACCGTGGATCACTATTTCGGTGTGGCCGTGCCCGATCCTTACCGCTGGCTCGAGGATGACTATTCCGAGGAGACCGCCAATTGGGTGAAGGCGCAGAACGAGGTGACTAACAAGTTCTTGGCGCAGATTCCCTATCGTGAGAAGATGAAGAAACATCTGTTGGATATCATGAATTACCCGAAGGAGGGTGCGCCGTGGAAAAAGGGCGACCGCTACTTCTTCTACCGCAACGATGGTCTGCAGAACCAGAGCGTGCTCTACTACAAGAATTCCCTTGACGGTAAAGCCATTGAGCTGCTCGATCCCAACAAACTCTCCAATGACGGCACCGTGGCGCTCTCCACGCTCGACATCTCCGATGACGGCAAGTATCTCGGTTACGCCATCTCCCGTAACGGCAGTGATTGGCAGGAAATTTACGTCAAGGACATTGCGACGGGCAAGGATTTGGACGACCATCTCGTGTGGGTGAAGTTCTCCGGCATCGCTTGGAAGGATGACGGCTTCTTCTACAGCCGCTTCCCGGAGCCCAAGAACGAACTCTCCGGGGTAAACGAGAACGGCAAACTCTACTACCACAAAGTCGGCACCGACCAAAAAGAGGACAAATTAGCTTACGAAGACCGCACCAACCCGAACCTTAGCTTTAGCGCTGAGGTTGTCAACAAACGCTATCTGGTGATTTACGGTAGCGAATCCACATCGGGCAATTCGCTGTATTACAAAGATTTGGAAAATCCGAAAGCGCAGTTTATAAAGGCGGTGACCGACTTTACGGATGATTACAGCGTGATAGACGAGATTGATGGCCATTTCCTCGTGATGACCAACCACAACGCGCCCGAATACCAGGTCATTAGCATCCCGATTGGCAGTCTGACGACGATGGGATGGACCGAAGTCATTCCCGCCACCAAGGGCGAAGTCCTCGCGGGTGTGAGTCATATCGGTAAACGGTTGATTGCCAATTACACCAAAGACGCCCACTCCGTGGTGAAGATTTTCGATGAGGGCGGCAAGTTCCTCGCCAAGCTCGACAATGACCAGATCGCTTCCATTGGTGGTTTCAGTGGCGAGGCCGACGACACCGAGACGTTCTACACGGTCACCTCATACGTGACACCAGCGACCATCTACCGCTACGATGTCACGAACAACAAATCGACGCTGTACAAGAAATCCGAAATCAAGTTCAACTCCGACGAGTATGTGACGGAGCAGAAATTCTATACCTCCAAAGACGGCACCAAGATTCCGATGTTCATCACCCACAAGAAAGGCATCAAGATGGACGGCAGCAACCCGACGCTACTCTACGGTTACGGCGGTTTCAACATCTCGCTCACGCCAAGTTTCAGCGCGACCCGTTTGGCGTGGCTGGAGCAGGGCGGTGTGTATGCTGTGGCCAACCTTCGCGGCGGTGGCGAGTATGGCAAGGAGTGGCACGAGGCCGGTACGAAGCTGAAGAAGCAGAACGTTTTCGACGACTGCATCGCTGCGGCTGAGTTTCTGATTGCACAGGGCTACACCAGCAAGGAAAAGCTTGCGGTGATGGGCGGTTCCAATGGTGGTCTGCTCGTGGGCGCGGTCGTGAACCAGCGTCCCGACCTCTTCGCCGTGGCCATCCCGGAAGTGGGTGTCATGGACATGCTGCGCTACCACAAGTTCACCCTTGGCCGCTACTGGGCCGTGGATTACGGTACCAGCGAGGACAGCAAGGAGATGTTCGAGTACCTCTACAAGTACTCCCCGCTGCACTCCATCCAGAACGGCAAGGAATATCCTGCCATCTTGGTGACCACCGCCGATCACGACGATCGTGTGGTACCCGCGCACTCGTTCAAGTACGCCGCGACTCTGCAGAACAGTGACATCGGGGACAAACCGCACCTTATCCGCATTGAGAGCAACGCGGGTCACGGTGCCGGCAAACCCCTTGACAAAGCCGTCGATGAAATTGTGGACATCTACTCGTTCATGTTCTTTAACATGGGAGTGGAGCCGAAGTACTAATTCATAATGCATAATGCATAATGCATAATGAAAAATGAAGAATGGTGTGAATTTGTAGGGCGTTTGGCTGAAAAAGCGAACGAAAGAATGGTAGAGGCGTGCTGAGGCGCGTCTCTACCTCATGCCTCTAACAACTTCAACCCGTATGTTCTGTAACTAGGTATATTTTCCAATATTCCAAAAGTACTATCTGTGATCAATTCCTTTTCTATGTTCATAGACTCAAAGGCGCCAAATAAAGCTTTTGATCCTCCAGGAATTTTTATTTTTCCCAGTTGATTAAGATGTGTCAATTCCAAAATGACGAAATCGGAAATCAGATATTGGTTGCCGGAAGGGTACAATATATCATCTCTTAATTTATCATCTAATTTTGGATTTTCGCTTACCAGCCAATAAGCGACATGCGTGTCAAGGAAAAAACGTGCCATACTAATTCAAGTTAAAAGGGTCATTGGCAAGCTCTTTGCAACCTTTGATAAACTTGAATTTTTTCTTTGATTTTTCTGCCGTCTTCGGCTCTTTCTTTGTTACTTTTTTTGGTGACATGGTTTTAAGAATTTAAGTTTGCAAAAACACAATTTATTTTGAAAATGCAAACAAAAAATTATTTTTTTTTCTGTTAGTGCGTTTGTGTGATTATTCTTCCCGCCACCCCCGCTGACGCGAACGCGAAGAATAGGTTGTACCCTCCGCAAACGCCATCCACATCCAGCATTTCGCCCAGAATGTAGAGGTTCTTGAATCTTTTTGCGGCGAAGTTTCCGTCAATCTCTGACAGGTCGATGCCACCGTGGCACACCTGCGCTCCTTCTAACGGATAGGTGTCTTCGATTTGGAAGGCGAGGCGATGGATGTCAAAGGACTTTTGATGGTAAAAGGCGGCTAATTTCGGATGTAATAGTCCGGTGGTGTTGCGATTGTCGCGTAAATAAGCGTCTGTGTCGAAATTTTCGTCCCAGTAGGTGAGGTTGATTTCCAAACGGCAATTCTTCGTGGAAGGCAACCTGCGGTAGTAGGCCGACAAGTTCATGATGACAATGCCCGACACCCCGTCATCCTTGAACGTGATTTCCCCAGACTCTTTGTGAATCAGTTTTTTATTTTGATACAATGAAACGACAGCCTTCGTTCGGCAGCCCGATAGTGACTTTGGATAATCTTTTAGGATAAAACCCGACAAAGAAGATTCTAAAATGTTGATTTTCAGTGCTAAATCCTGCAAATAGTGATTGTAATTCCGTTGGTTTTTCGGAATCATGCCTGCAGGAGATCCTGATGCCAGAACCAAAACGTCAAATAGGGTGGGGTAGTCGTTGATTACCCACTTATAGTTTTTATACTCAAGATGTTGGATGTCGTAATTTGTCTCTAATCGGACATTTTCATGGAGATATAGGGTCAGCACATCGACCACGGTTTGGGAGAATTGCGAGGCGGGATAGACGCGCCCTTCCTCGTCGGTAATCGTCACTAAACCCCATTCAGCGAGCTGGTTCTCAAGCTGTTCCGGAGAATATTGTTGTAGAAGTTCTGCGACAAACTCTGGTTGGTTGTAATGTTCGGGGCGGATATCACGGTTGAAGATGTTGGCCTTGCCGCCGCCGGAGGCACGCAGTTTCGCCCCCACCTGACGGTTTTTCTCGAAGACGGTGACATACATTTCTGGCGATTCGGAAAGCTTCTTCGCTAAGAAGAGTCCCGAGGCGCCCGCCCCGATAACGGCGATATGTTTTCGCTTACAACTCATTCTTTGTCAAGGAATTCACGGATAGTTTGGAGCATCTCCTCCCGAGCGTCGTCAAGATTGTCGTTGAGGATGATTTTGTCGAATTGCGGGGCGAAGGAGAGCTCGTACTCGGCTTTCTCCACGCGCTTGCGCAACGATTCTTCGGTTTCGGTGCCGCGTTTGCGAAGCCGGTTCTCTAATTCCTGTACCGTAGGGGGTTCCACAAAGATGGCTAACGCCTTGTCGCCGAAGTACTTCTTGATGTTGAGTCCGCCTTTCACATCCACGTCGAAAATCACGACCTTGCCTTCATCCCATATACGCTGGATTTCGCTCTTGAGAGTGCCGTAGAATTGGTTGGCATAGACCTCTTCCCATTCCAAAAACGCATCGTGGCGAATGCCTTTCTTAAAGTCATCGACCGAAAGGAAATGGTAGTCTTTGCCGTTGATTTCGCCTTCGCGCTTTGCTCGGGTGGTGGCAGAGGTGGAAAACCGAAGTTCGGGAAGAAACTGCAGCACATGCTTGACGATGGAGGTCTTTCCGGCTCCCGACGGCGCGGATACAATGATTACTTTGCCATTCATATCAGGTTGTTTTAGGCGGCAAAGGTACATAAATTTCGAATATACACCGATAAACGAATAGCTTTTCAGAGATGTTTTAGGAAGCAGATCTTCAATTTCAGAATGTAACACCGATTCTCTCACAACTATAAAACAAAAAATGTATTTTTGTAAGCGAAATGAAAATTGTCCAATTTAAAATAACATACTGAATATGAATAAGATTGTAATGGTAACTGGTGCTACGAGCGGTATTGGGCTCGGATGTGCAAGGAAATTTGCCGAGAACGGCGACAAACTGATTCTGACCGGACGCAATGAGCAGAAACTGGAAGAGATCCGCAAGGAACTGACGGACAAAGGCACACAGGTGTTGACATTGGTGTTCGATGTCCGGGATCGCGAGAAAGCCACGCAGTGCATCAACGCACTTCCCGAGGAATGGAAAGACATCGATGTGTTGGTGAACAATGCCGGCTTGGCGCTTGGACTGGAACCTGAATATGAAGGCAGTTTCGAGGATTGGGAGACGATGATCGATACCAACATCAAGGGTTTGCTGACGATGACCCGACTCATTGTGCCGGGGATGGTACAGCGCGACCGGGGGCACATCATCAACATCGGTTCGGTGGCCGGTGATGCCGCGTACGCCAACGGCAATGTCTATTGCGCCACCAAGTCGGCCGTGAAAACCATCACGGACGGATTGCGCATAGATGTGGCAAGCAGTGCCGTCAGGGTGACGAACCTCAAACCAGGACTTGTGGAGACTAATTTCAGTAACACCCGTTTCCATGGCGACACGGAACGTGCGGCCAACGTATATAAGGGCATCAAACCGCTTACCGGCGACGACATTGCGGACGTAGCTGTATATGCTGCTAACGCGCCCGCCCACGTGCAGATTGCCGAAGTGCTGATCCTCGCCACCCACCAAGGCAGCGGCAGCGTCATCGTAAGGAAGTAACGGTGAATAGGAATTTTTGACTATTCGATCAAGCGTAAAAGCGCCAACGAATGTATTTCTGTACAAAATACATTCGTTGGCGTTTTGTGTGATAGCGTTCAGGAGGAAGGATTATTCGTAGTGCCTGATACGCACTTCAATACCCTCTTTTTGTAATTTGGCAGACAGACCACTGACATCTGTTTTCCCATAATGGTAAGGAAACAACACTTTTGGGTGAATGATGCGGGCAGCCCGTATGCATTGTTCAGGTGTCATGGTGTAGGGCTGGTTGCAGGGCAGAAAAGCGATGTCAATATCTTTGATGTCAGTCATTTCGGGAATATCTTCCGTGTCACCGGCAATGTAAATCCTCATCCCGTCGATGGTGAGGATAAAGCCGTTGTCGCGTCCCCGTGGATGGAATTGAAGATGTCCTTCGGTTATGTTGTAGGCTGGAACGGCTTCTACTGTCAACCATTCATTTACAACGATCTTATCTCCATTTTTCATGACAGTTCCGTAGCCAAGAATATTGGCGCATCGCTGGTTGGTGATCAGCTGTGTGCCTTCTTTCGACAGAGCTGCAATCGCATTGGAGTCCAGATGGTCAAAGTGTTCGTGGGTGACGAAAATGAAGTCGGCCTTGGGAAATGCTTTATAATCAATGACCTGATTGTTGTATTTGCTGACGGGGTCAATTTCGATTTCTTTTCCGTCAAATTCAATGCGGAGGCTGGCGTGTGTCAATGCATAAAATCGGATGGTTTTTCCGCTGGGGGTGACGAAAGTGTCGGTCTCGTATGTGTTGTCAGATGCCTTGGTTTGTCCACAGGAAGTCAACAGACCGAAAATAATAGGAAGTAGTATTCTTTTCATTCGCTTTGGATTTTTTTATTAATGGTGCAAAAATACAAAATACATTATGATTTAATGTGGATACCCAACGTTATTTTTGTTTGCGATTCATCTCAGCTTGTACGATGCGGAGTTCCCAAAACTCATAATCGTCCCCTAAGACCTCTTTGGCTTTTCCCAACGATGGGTCTTCTGTATCACGGAAGTACTCTTCAATAACTGTGATTTTCTCTTTTGCCACAAACTGAAAGGCTTCATAGTCTCCGGCTTCCACAAATCGTGCTATGTGTCCGTAAATCGTGGATAGTGTGAGATTTCGTTCAGAAGCGATTTCCTCAACTGTCATTCCTTGGTCAATCAACTGTTTGGTAATACGAAACGTGGTTCCTTTTGGTTTTTTAGTGATTCTTTCGGGTATTTCAATTTCAGGACTTGTATCTTCCAGTGATTCCATTCCCGAAAAAATCCGCACCATATTGACCAAATCTTTTCCAAAAGCGCGCAATCGTTTAGGCCCCATTCCCTCTATCTCTTTCAACGCGTCCATAGAGACAGGCTTCTCTTTGGCAATGGCTTTCAACGTTTTATTCGGGATTATCTTGTACAGTTCCGCATCTTCTTCTTCGGCCTTTTCCGAACGCCAAGCCACCAGTACATCATACAACTTACTCTTATTCATGGCGGCATCTTTGATGGAAAAAGCGGATTTATCCCTCTGCTCAAACTCTAGCAAACTGACAGCCTTTGTTTTGTAATAACGATCAACATCGAATTTCTGTTCGCAGTTGCTTAAACATTGTTTTTTAACATATACTACTTCGCGCAGTTGTTTTAAAGCATCCTCAATTTGTTCGTTTACGTTTTTGTTGTCAGTTTTATATGGCAGTTTGAGCATCATGTCAGATTGTGTGGTGAGTTCTTCCTTGAAATAAGTTGTTCCCTTTTGAAGCCGTTCCTGCAAAGGAGGATTGGATTCGTAAAGCGCGGAAGAATGCAACGTCCGGATCTGTTTTTCAAACTTCTGGGACACATCTACCAATTTCGTTTTCGATTTGTCACGGATTGTTGATAATTCCTGCACCAATTCTCCCTCAAACAAGGTACGGTTGTCAATCACCACCTTTGCGATCTTACCCACAAGCCTATAAAAATCCCGAAAATCGAAAAGATCCAGAATCGTTTCCAGCTCGTATGCTTTTCGAAGCGTGTCTACTTTCTCTTTTGACGGTTCTTTTTCCGGCATCTGTTCCACGAAATAATCCACTATGCCATCTCCGACTAATGTTTTGGCATCCAATTTGGTTTTCAGGACAAGACCTTCGAGGGAAGTGCAGCGGCTGAGGGCGACATAAACCTGCCCGTGAGCGAAGGCCTGTCTAGCATCCACCACTAGTTTGTCGAACGTCAGTCCCTGGCTTTTGTGGATGGTGACCGCCCATGCGAGCCGCAGCGGTATTTGCGTGAAGCTTCCAATTTCCTTCTCCTCAATGGCTTGTGTTGATTCGTTCAGCGTGTAGTCGAGGTTTTGCCATCTTACGGGGGTGACGGGTATGTGTTCGTTGCCGCATGTCACCGTCAGTTCGCCAGTGTTTTCGTTATAGTCTGTCAGTTTTCCGATTTTCCCGTTGTAATATGCTTTTTCGGGATTCGGGTCGTTCTTGACAAACATCACTTGCGCCCCGATTTTCAGTTCCAAATCCTCTTTGCAAGGATATAGACTTTGTGGGAAAACACCTTCTATCATAGCATTGAAAATCAAGCTTTTGCCGTTAAGTTCTGATAATCGAGTATTGTTGATATCGTCGGCTTGATAGTTGTGGGTGGTGAGGGTGATGTAGCCTTCAGATGGTTTGAGTTCGGGAATGTATCGGGAGTTGAGTATTTGCAGACATTCGTTATCCAACTGATTGTCGCGTACTTTGTTGAGAAGGGTGATGAACTCGTTGTCGTGTTGACGGTAGATGTGATCCAGTTCTACGCATAGGTAGTCGGTTTTCTGTAGAACGTGGCTGCCGAAGAAATAGACGGTTTTGTAGTATGGAGCGAGCAGCTCCCACTCTTCGGGTTTGGCCACGGGTGCGAGTTGGTGTACATCACCGATCATCAGCAATTGTACACCGCCGAAAGGTTTTGTCGAGTGACGGGCACGGCGCAGCACGGCATCTACGGCGTCCAGCACATCGGCGCGAACCATGCTGATTTCGTCAATAATGAGCAGGTCAAGCGTTCGCATGATTTTGAGTTTCGTGCGTGTGATTCGCTGGAATTGCAGAGATGGGGTTTCCATCCTGCGTTCTGTTGCAAGATTCGCTCCATCGGGTAATTGCGGTCCGAAAGGTAGTTGGAAGAATGAATGTATGGTCTGTCCTCCGGCGTTGATGGCAGCCACGCCTGTTGGAGCCACCACAACCATTCTTTTGTGGGTTTTGGCGGGAAGACTTTTCAGGAAGGTGGTCTTTCCCGTTCCTGCTTTGCCTGTCAAGAAGATGTGTGCGTCTGTGTGAAGCACAAGATCTTCTACGAACTGAAGTTTTTGATTTACAAATGGTTGGTCTGCTTTTAATTTCTTTTCGCTGGTCATTTTATTAAATTTTTTGTTTTAAAGTTATTAATGCGCAAATATACATTTTTTTCATGAAGAGCCAATAGGCAATAGCCAAAAAAGGGACGCCCTTTCGGACATCCCTTAGTATAACATTTGAAGTGATTCGTTTGGATTAGCCGTTGAAGACTTTGTCGAGGCTGACTCCGCGCACTTGTGCCACGGTATAGGCGTCGCGCATTTTGGCGAGGGCGCCGATGGTGGCTTTCACTACGCTGTGGGGGTTGGAGGAGCCTTTAGACTTGGCGAGCACGTTTTTCACGCCCACGCTCTCAAACACGGCACGCATAGCACCGCCGGCGATCACACCGGTACCAGGAGCTGCAGGTTTCATGAAGACATTGGCGCCGCTGTACTTACCTTCGGCTGAATGAGGGATGGTTCCCTTCAGGATGGGTACCTGAATGAGGTTCTTTTTCGCATCTTCAACGCCTTTGGAGATGGCAGTGGAAACCTCGCGGGCTTTACCAAGACCATAGCCTACGATACCGTTCTCATTACCAACGACCACGATGACGGCGAAACTGAAGATTCGACCACCCTTGGTCACTTTAGTCACTCTGTTGGTGGCGACCACGCGCTCTTTGAGTTCGAGGTCAGCTGCTTTTACTTTCTTGATATTTTCGTTAGCCATAGTATTGATAATTAAAATTTAAGACCACCTTCTCTAGCTGCGTCAGCCAAAGATTTAACTCTACCATGATATAAGTAACCGTTACGGTCGAACACCACTTCGTTGATGCCGGCTGCGAGGGCGCGGGAGGCGATTTCCTTGCCCACGAGTTTGGATTTCTCGCACTTGGTCATCTTCTGGGAAGCGATGTCGGGCAGCTTTGAGGATGCGGACACGAGGGTTACGCCGGCCTCATCGTCAATAACTTGCACATAGATGTCACGGTTGCTTCTGAAAACGGACATTCTGGGACGTACGGGAGTACCGCTGACAATCTTACGAATGCGGTTTTTAATCCTTTTTCTTCTATATTCTTTTTTATTGTAAGCCATAATATCAAATTTTGACGATTATTTTTCTGCCGACTTACCGGCTTTCTTTCTAACATACTCTCCTTCGAAGCGGATACCTTTACCTTTGTAGGGTTCAGGTTTACGATAGGAGCGGATCTTGGTTGCCACCATACCCAACAGCTGTTTATCGATGCAGTTCAGGATGATAATCGGGTTTTTACCTTTCTCATTGATGGTCTGCACAGTGATTTCCTTCGGGAAATCGAACAGGATGTTGTGGGAGTAACCCAAACCCATATCGAGTTGATGGTCACCCTTAGCCTCAGCCTTGTAACCGACGCCGATGACTTCCATCTTCTTGGTGAAGCCTTGGGAAACACCGGTGATCATATTGTTGAGCAGTGCTCTGTAGAGGCCATGCATAGAGCGGTCGCGTTTGGAGTCGCTCGGGCGTTTCACATGGAGGTGTCCGTCTTCAATTTCGAAAGTGATACGTTCATCGACATACTGTTGCAGTTCGCCTTTCGGGCCTTTCACAGTCACGATGTTGGACTTTTCGTCTCTTTTCACCTCAACCCCTGCGGGGATGGCGATTTGTAATTTTCCTATTCTTGACATAACTTCCTCCTCCTATTAACTGATGTAACATACTACTTCGCCGCCAACGTTTTGGGCTCTGGCTTCCTTATCGGTCATCATGCCGTGGGAAGTGGAGATGACAGCGATGCCGAGGCCGTTCAACACAGAGGGCAGTTCATTGACACCCACGTATTTACGAAGACCGGGGCGGCTGACGCGCTTAATCTCGCTGATAGCGGACTGTTTTGTTGCGGGATGGTACTTCAAAGCGATCTTGATCGTTTTAGGCATAGTATCATCCACAAATTTATAGTTCAAGATATAACCTTTGTCGAAAAGGATCTTGGTTATAGCTTTCTTCTCGTTGGAAGCGGGGATTTCGACCACTTCGTGATGCGCGCGGATGGCGTTTCTCAAACGAGTTAAATAATCTGAAATGGGATCGGTATTCATAATTTAATCTTCTTCATTTAGGTTTACCAACTTGCTTTTTTTACTCCGGGAATCTTGCCGGCGAGTGCCAACTCTCTGAAGTCGATACGGGAGAGGCCGAATTGGCGCATGTAGCCTTTCGGGCGTCCGCTCAGCTTGCAACGGTTGTGCATACGGATCGGGTTCGAGTTCGGGGGTAATTTCTGAAGTGCGATATCGGCAGCTCTCTTGGCCTCGTAATCATCGCCCTTCATGATTTTCTTGAGTTCAGCGCGTTTCGCTGCATATTTGGCGACCATTTTCGCCCTTTTGATTTCTCTTGCTTTTAAAGATTCTTTTGCCATGATTACTTACTTTTGGTTTTTGAAGGGTAAGCCGAATTCTTTCAACAGGGCCAGACATTCTTTGTCGTTACGAGCGGTCGTCACGAAAGTGATGTCCATACCGTTAATTTTGAGCACTTTGTCGATGTCAATCTCGGGGAAGATGATCTGTTCGGGAATACCGAGCGTATAGTTGCCGCGTCCGTCGAAACCCTTATCGCTGATACCGCGGAAGTCGCGGATACGGGGGATGGAGACGGTGATGAGGCGGTCAAGGAACTCATACATGCGGTCGCCGTGAAGGGTCACGCGCACGCCGATGGGCATTCCTTTTCTCAACTTGAAGTTGGAGATGTCCTTCTTGGACTTGGTGGGGACAGCTTTCTGACCGGCGATGAGGGTCATTTCCTGCACGCCAGCGTCGATAAGCTTTTTGTCGGCGATGCCGAATTTACCGAGACCTTGGTTGAGGCAGATCTTGGTGATTCTGGGCACGCGCATCACGGATTTAAATCCGAATTGTTCTTTCAGAGCGGGAAGAACCTCGTTCTGATATTTTTCTTTATATCTCGGCTTGTACATTACTTGATCTCCTCTCCTGTCTTTTTAGAATATCTGACTAATTTACCTTTATCGTTCAACTTTCTACCGACGCGGGTAGCGTTTCCTTTAGCGTCAACCACCATAAGGTTGGAGATGTGGATCGGGGCTTCTTTCTTGATGATGCCGCCGTTAGGTGCAGCCGCACTGGGCTTGGTGCTTTTGGACACCATGTTGCAGCCTTCCACCAGGGCTTTGTTTTCCTTGGGGAGGACTTCCAGCACCTTACCTTGAGTTCCTTTGTACTCACCGGTAATCACTTTTACAGTGTCGCCTTTCTTGATTTTCAGTTTCATTTCTTTTTTGCTTTAATGTTTGTCAATTGGTCTTTGTCAATTGTATAAAAAATGTTTATTGACTTGATTATAACACTTCGGGGGCCAAAGAGACGATTTTCATGAATTGTTTTTCACGAAGCTCACGGGCCACGGGTCCGAAGATACGGGTGCCGCGCAACTCATCGGCTGCGGTCAGCAGGACCACGGCGTTATCATCGAACTTGATGTAGGAGCCGTCGTTTCTGCGGACGTGGCGTTTGGTGCGGACCACGACTGCTTTGGACACGGTGCCGGCTTTGACCTGGCCGGAGGGGATGGCACTCTTGATGGCGACGACGATTTTGTCACCCACGCGTGCATAGCGTTTCTTGGTGCCGCCCAATACGCGGATACAGAGCACTTCCTTTGCGCCGCTGTTATCTGCTACTGCTAATCTGGATTCTTGCTGTATCATAATATTATTTAGCCTTTTCTACGATTTCAATTAAACGCCAGCATTTGTTCTTTGACAAAGGTCTGGTTTCCATAATTCTCACTCTGTCACCGATACGGCACTCGTTTTTCTCGTCGTGTGCCATGAATTTGGTGGAACGTTTCAGGAACTTGCCATAGATGGGGTGTTTCATCTTGCGTTCGACCTTGATGACGATAGATTTGTCCATCTTGTCGCTCACGACAATGCCTTCTCTCACTTTTCTGTTATTTCTTTCCATAATGCTTCAGTGATAGGGTTATTTATTCTCGTTCATTTCTCTTTTGCGCAGTTCGGTCAGCATGCGTGCGATGTCTCTGCGCTGAGCCTTGATCAGTTGGGGATTTTCCAGTGGGGAGATGGCGTGGTTGAGACGCATCGTGACCAGTCTGTCTTGCTCATTGGCCAGTCTTTCCCTCAGTTCGGGGGTGGTCAGTTCGTTGATTTCTTGTTGTTTCATACTTTCTCCTCCTATTAAATTTCTTCTGAATAATCTCTTCTGACAATAAATTTCGTATGCACGGGCAGTTTTTGTGCGCCGAGTCTCATAGCCTCGCGGGCGACTTCCAACGGAATGCCATCGGCTTCGAAAAGAATGCGACCCGGGCTGACGCGTGCGGCGTAGTATTCGGGGGTACCCTTACCTTTACCCATACGAACACCCAAACCCTTGGCGGTCACGGGGCGGTCGGGGAAGATACGGATCCAGAGCTGTCCCTGACGCTTCATCTCACGGGTGATAGCCTGACGGGCAGCCTCAATTTGGCGGGCGGTGATCCAGTACTGGTCCAACGTTTTCAGTGCGAAAGAGCCGAATGCGATTTCAGAACCACGCTTGGTGATGCTTTTCATTCTGCCCTTCTGCGGCCTTCTGTATTTGAGCTTTTTCGGTTGTAACATTGCTTTTAATGTTTTTGATTATTGATTTACCGGCATCTTGGCGTCGGTTTAATTATTGTGATTTCTGTTGTTGTTGCGGTTGCGGTTGTCGCGGTCTCTGCGCGGTCCGCGGAACATCTTCTTGCCGTTGTTGGACGGGCGTTGTTCCTTGGCGGCCTCGTTGGCGAAGAGGTCACGTTTGCCGTAAACGATGCCACGGCAGATCCACACTTTCACGCCGATGCAGCCGTAGGTGGTGTGAGCCTCCACGGGAGCGTAGTCGATGTCGGCACGAAGGGTGTGCAACGGGATACGGCCATCTTTGAAGTGCTCGGCACGGGCGATTTCAGCACCGCCGAGACGACCGGCCACGGTCACCTTGATGCCCTCGGCTTGGGCGCGCATGGTGGCGGAGATGGCGGTCTTCACCGCTTTCTTGTATGTCACACGACCTTCAATCTGGCGGGCGATGTTCTGCGCCACGAGTTGTGCGTCCAGATCAGGGCGTTTGACTTCCATGATGTTGATTTGGATCTCCTTGCCGGTGATCACTTTCAGTTCCTCTTTCACGCTGTCAACTTCCGCGCCGCCTTTTCCGATGATGACACCGGGACGACCAGCGCTGATGGTCACCGTGACGAGTTTCAAGGTTCTTTCAATGTAGATTTTCGAAATGCCGGCTTTTGAGAACTTAGCATTCAAATACTTTCTAATTTTGTCATCTTCGACGATTTTACCGGCGAAATTTTTGCCGCCGTACCAATTAGAGTCCCAGCCTCTCACAATTCCGAGGCGCAAGCCGATAGGATTAACTTTTTGACCCATACTTTAATTTATTATTTTTGTGATTCTTCAATATTTGCCACTTGTACATTCTCTTCGTTGCGGTCGCCGAGAATCAACGTAACATGGTTGGAACGCTTGCGGATGCGAGCGGCACGGCCTTGAGGGGCAGTGCGGATACGTTTGAGCATCCGGCCTCCGTCAACCATGATGGTCTTGACATATAAGTCGGCGTCCTCGAGGCGTTTGTCCTCGTTCTTCACCTGCCAGTTGGCAACGGCCGACTTCAACAGTTTCAGTAATTTTTCAGATGCCTCTCTGTGAGAGTACTTCAACACATTCATAGCGTAATCTACATTCTTGCCACGAATGACGTTGGCCATAATTCTGGTCTTGCGCGGTGAGGTCGGATTATCCACTAATCGGGCCACGTACACCGTTTTCATTGCTTCTTTACGCGCATTTGCCGCGTTTTTCTGTTTTACACTCATTGTTATTTTTGTCTTTTATTACTTTATATTTTTCTGATATTCAGATGTTTAACTACTTGATAGATACCTTTTTTACGTACATTATCAAATTGGCGGCAAAAATAGTCTTTTTTTGCATACAATCAATAGCTTACGAATTTTTTTTTCAACAAAATAAAACGTTGTTTGTTGATAAGAGGAGACAGGCAATAACAATTAAGGGGAACCTGTACGATTCCCCTTAACTGCTAACGATTAACTGTTGACTTCAAATTACCAGGCAATGTTCCGGTCGCTCGGATGCTTTACGCTGTAGGTAACGGTGAACGTGCGTGTTTCGCCGGGATTCAGTTCCACGTCCCAAGTCACCACGCCGATGTCCGTCTTGTCGTAGGTGGCCTTCGGTGTGACTGTAATATCTTTCACTTCGATGTCCTTGTCGTTGGAAATCGGGTACTGCTCCTTCAGGGTCAGCTTCGCCGCCTTGCTTTGGTTGTTCTTGACGGTGATCAGATACGATTGCGTGACGGTGGTGCTGTTGCCCACGTGCTTGGTGCTGCAGAAGTCTTTCTGTTTCTCCCGTTTCACGCTGATGCGCGGGTCGGTGGTGAGGGTCAGCGAAATCTGGCTCTCTGTGTCGTTCGGGCGCAGGCGCGTACGTCCCACGAACGTGTTGTTGAACGTCACCGTGGCCTCGCCGGGCAGCAGGTTGTACTTTTCGTAATCGGACAGCGTGGCGATGAGGTAGGTTTCGTCCGACAGTTTGGGAATACTGTAATATTTGAAATCCGCCTTGATGTCGTAGCTCTTCAGGTCGATGAGCTTCTCTTTGCCGTTGCCGGGAATATCGTATGGGACGGCAATGGCGAAGGACACTTGAATGTCCTGGTCTTCCACTTCCACGAAATCGTTCATCAGGATGGGGGCGGCTGTTTTTTGTGAGGCAATATAACCCATAGATGCGTCACTTTCTTCCGCAACAGCATAACTCACGGAATTGCTGGTGCTGGGGGAACGCATTCTCACCCCATCGATAATGGTTTGTGGACGTTGGAATTTCAAGAACCAAGTGGTGAATACCGGCGCAACGGTAGAACGGTTCGGGGTGGCGTTGGAGAGTGTGAGCTTCACGTTGTTCCAGTCGAGGCCAGTGACCTGACGCACCTTCGCCTTGGACTGCAGTGTGATGGATTTGTCCATCGACGGGATGTTGATGTCGTAGCACGGCACCCACTGTGCTTGGTTGGTGAAATAGGTAATGGTAAAGGTGGTAGTGATGCTTTCCGGCACGCTCACGGAAAGGCGCAACATGCCGTTGAGCTGCATGTTGTCTGTCTCGTCCTGACTGATTTGGTTCTTCAGCCGATTGACCGTTTCTTTCAGTTTCTCAATCTTCTTATTGTCCTTGTCGATGCTTTTTTGCAGTTCGGAGGCTTTGGTCCGGTAGAGCTCCATGTTGGCATTGATATCGGCGATGGTTACCGTACCATCTTTCTGGCTCATGTTGTTCTGAGTGCCGTCGGTGACCAGCTTGAGCAGCTGTTTATGGACTTCTAACTCGTTCTGGGCGTCTTTCAGCTGTTCTTTATAGAGGTCAAGGGAGTCTTGCAGTTTCTTGATGTGGGCTGCCTGTTCCCGTGGCGTGAGGTAATCTTGTGAAAATTCTGTGGCGGAAATAAGCACACCGTTCGCCTTGACTTTTAGACTGTTGATTTCAATATCGGGACTCAGTCCATCAATAATCACCTCCTGACTGCCGCTTTTGAGTGTGGCGGAGGCGGTATGGGTGAGGGCGGCACCACGCAAATAAACGGTGGCTTCAGTCAGTTTTGCGGAAATCTGTTTCTGAGCCTGCATCGGAAGAATGCAACCGAGGCAAAGGCTAATCAGCACGAATAATCTTTTTGTTGCCATATATATAAATATTGTAAGGTGAATAGAATGTTTGATTTTAGGAAATGTCACTTACAATTAACGATGACTTTTTTCGTGACAGATTGTTTAGTGTAGAATATAATTTTCACTAGATATTGACCGGATGAATACCGGGAGACATCCACTTGCTGCAGGTTGTTGATAATATTTTCTTTGGAGTAAACTATCTGACCGTCAGTATTATAAATGTAAATTTCTCGCATATTCTCGCCTTTGATATTGAGAAGCGCGTGTGCCGGGTTCGGGAAAATCTCCACGTTTGCTGTTTCAATGGCCGGAATGCCGTCGTTGTTCAACACGGTGAGGAAGAGGTGCACGGTGCTGTCGCAGCCCGCCTCTGTCGTGCCGGCAAGGTCATACGTGAAAGTGCCAACTTCTTCCGGCGTGATTTGGAAATCACCGAGGGTGTATTCGTGCTGACGCACCGCCGTGTCGTAAATGGTGATGTCGAACGACGGGTTGATGGTGAGATGCAGCGTCACCACAGAGTCACAACCGTTGACATTCGTGAAGATCCGTGTGTAGTCGCCGGATTCCGTGAAGGTATCACCGTTCCACGTGTATCCGTCACAAGTCACATATGTGAAATCGGTGCTGTCAACGCTCAGTACCGTTAAGGTCAGCGAAATCACGCTGTCGCAACCGTGAACGGTCTGCAGCGTATGGGTGTAGGTTCCTGCAGTGGTAAGGTTTTGTCCGAAGAAGTTGTAGCTGCTTCCCTCGCAGATTTCAGCAGTGATCGGTGTGCTGAAGACCGGGTTGACCGTCAATGTCAATGTGATCACGCTGTCGCAACCATGGACGGACTGCAACGTGTGGGAGTACGTGCCCGCCGTGGTGAGCGTCTGTCCGAAGAAGTTGTAGCTGTCGCCCTCGCAGATTTCAGCAGTGATCGGCGTGTTGAAGACGGGGTTGACCGTCAGTGTCAGCGAAATCACGCTGTCGCAACCGTGGACGCTTTGCAGGGTGTGGGTATACGTTCCAGCCGAGGTGAGCGTCTGCCCGAAGAAGTTGTAGCTACCGCCGTTGCAGATCTCCGCGGTGAGGGGCGTGTTGAGGACGGGATTGACCGTCAACGTCAAAGTGATGACGCTGTCGCAACCGTGAATGTTCTGCAGGGTGTGGGTGTATGTTCCTGCCGAGGTGAGCGTCTGCCCGAAGAAGTTGTAGCTACCACCGTCGCAGATCTCAGCGGAGATGTGCGTGTTAATGACATCGTTGACCGTCAACGTCAAGGTGATCAAGCTGTCGCAGCCGTGAACGGACTGCAGGGTGTGGGTGTATGTACCCGCGGTGGTGAGCGTCTGCCCGAAGAAGTTGTAGCTACCACCGTCGCAGATCTCAGCGGAGATGTGCGTGTTAATGACATCGTTGACCGTCAACGTCAAGGTGATGACGCTGTCGCAACCGTGGACGCTTTGCAGGGTATGGGTGTATGTACCCGCTGTGGTGAGTGTCTGCTCGAAGAAGTCGTAGCTGCCGCCGTCGCAGATCTCCGCGGAGATGGGCGTGTTAATGACATCGTTGACCGTCAACGTCAAAGTGATGACGCTGTCGCAACCGTGAATGCTCTGCAGGGTGTGGGTGTATGTTCCTGCCGAGGTGAGCGTCTGTCCGAAGAAGTCGTAGCTGCCGCCGTCGCAGATCTCCGCGGAGATGGGCGTGTTAATGACATCGTTGACCGTCAAAGTCAGGGTAATGACGCTGTCGCAACCGTGGACGCTTTGCAGGGTGTGGGTGTATGTACCCGCGGTGGTGAGTGTCTGCCCGAAGAAGTCGTAGCTGCCGCCGTCGCAGATCTCCGCGGTGAGAGGCGTGTTGAAGACAGGGTTGACCGTCAACGTCAAGGTGATCAAGCTGTCGCAGCCGTGAACGGACAGCAGCGTGTGGGTATACGTTCCAGCCGAGGTGAGCGTCTGCCCGAAGAAGTTGTAGCTACCACCGTCGCAGATCTCAGCGGAGATGTGCGTGTTAATGACATCGTTGACCGTCAACGTCAAGGTGATCACGCTGTCGCAGCCGTGAACGGACTGCAGCGTGTGGGTATACGTTCCAGCCGAGGTGAGCGTCTGTCCGAAGAAGTCGTAGCTGCCGCCGTCGCAGATCTCAGCGGTGAGGGGGTTGTTGAAGACAGGGTTGACCGTCAACGTCAAAGTGATGACGCTGTCGCAACCATGGGCAGACTGCATCGTGTGGGTGTATGTTCCCGCTGTAGTGAGTGTTTGTCCGAAGAAGTCGTAGCTGCCGCCGTCGCAGATTTCAGCGGTGAGGGACGTGTTGAAGACAGAATTCACGGACAGTGTCAAAGTGATGACGCTGTCGCAACCGTGGATGCTCTGCAGGGTATGCATATAAGTTCCCGCTGTGGTGAGCGTCTGCCCGAAGAAGCTGTAGCTGCCGCCGTTGCAGATCTCCGCGGTGAGGGGCGTGTTGAGGACGGGATAGACCGTCAGCGTCAACGATATGACGCTGTCGCAACCGTGGACGCTTTGCAGGGTGTGGGTGTATGTACCCGCGGTGGTGAGTGTCTGCCTGAAGAAGTCGTAGCTACCGCCGTCGCAGATCTCGGCGGTGATGGGCGTGTTAATGACATCGTTGACCGTCAACGTCAAGGTGATCACGCTGTCGCAGCCGTGAACGGACTGCAGCGTGTGGGTATACGTTCCAGCCGATGTGAGCGTCTGTCCGAAGAAGTCGTAGCTGCCGCCGTCGCAGATCTCCGAAGAGAGGGAGGTGCTTGAGCCGTGGTTGACAGTCAAGTGGAGGGTATCCACGCTCGGACAACCGTCAGCGTTGGTGTAAGCATAGGTGTAGGTGCCGCTCACCGTATAAGTTTGACCGTGCCAAGTGAAACTCTCGCAGGCGGTCTCCGTCACGGCATTGTGGGTGCCGTGGTGGATGGTCAGCTCCAGCGTGTCAAAGACAGGGCAGCCGCTTGCATCTGTGTAGGAGTAATAATAAGTTCCTGATGTGCTGTATGTTGTCCCGTGCCAAGTGTAGCTGCCACAGGCCTCTTGCGTATAAGTTTGCCCAGACAGGTCACAAAGTCCGCTTACGGTTATGCTCCCTCGTGCAGGTGCTTTACAGCCGTTGCTCCACACTGCCCATACATCGTAGTTGTAGATGCCGTTGTAGAGCACGTTGTCATCGAAGTGGGTGTCGCTTGTTGTGCCGAGGGTGGTTGTGTTGCGGTCTATCTGGTAAGTTGTCAGCGTGAGGGGCTCGTCCTCAATAGTGCCCATCAGTGCGAAATTAAGATCATTAATGCTCCACCAATAACCATTGTTGTTTTGACGGTATAAAGCTCCTTTCCCTGAAACGACTCCGTTTGAGTTGATGGCGAGACTGTAGGATATCCCAGCGGTTGAAAGATAGACGCCAAACCACAACTCTTGGGAAGCATCAATGACCACAGGAGAGTTTAAGGGAACTGTAATCCAAGAGTAGGCAGAGAGCGAGGATGTCGGGACAACCTGTTCGCAGACCAACGAGCCAGAGCTACCATAATTGCCGTTGAAAGACCCTCCTTTGTAAACCACAATCTTACATGATGTGATGTTGGCATAGTCACAAAGGGCGAAAGAAACAGATGTCAACTTTTTGTTGTGATATGGTGCAAGGTCGGATGTTTCAAATCGCTGTACCATAGCGAGGTTTAAGTCGCTGCCGAAATAGAGGTAGCTATTCACGAAGGAGGTGCACCAAGACAAAGTGGCGGGGTCTGAGGATATGGGGGTGGCTGCATCCCAAGTTAGATTCACGACATTGCCCGATTGTGAAATCGAGAGGTTCTGGGGTGAAGTGCATTCTTCAGTACTTTGCCCGCTCAACGATATCGTGGCACTCAAACTGCCGGAAGACAGTGTTACCAGACCGGTCTCGTACTCGCTGTTGTTGGATGTCGGAGTGTATTTCACATAAAGTGTTCCACCCGATGCCGGCAAGGAGGTCGATGGGGAGAAAGACGTGCCGTTAACGCTTATGCGGAAGTTCCCGGTAACGGTAGCGGTGATGGTAGTCGGCAAACCGCTGCCGCTTATGGAAACAGTTTTGATGAACGTGCCGAAGCCATGGTTGCCGAAGAAATCCAACACTTCTGGAGTGGCGGTAATGTTTGCCACATTTGTGAATGATTTTTGCGCGGAAGCACTGCAGTTGTTGCTCCAGTTGGCGGTGACTTTGTAAACGTATGTGTTCGTAGTGCTCAAATAATCCGTAAAGCTTGTGCTTGTGGTTGTTCCGAGAGATGTCTCATCCCGGAATACAGTGTAGTTGGTTAACGTCTGGATGTTTTTCACGGTTCCGGAGATGCAGAACGAATAATTATCGTAAAATTCACTCCATGTGGCGGTGCTTCCCGAATGCATGCCGGCAATACATCCTTTTGTCGGCATGGCCTGTGAGTTAAGAGGCACACTGTAGGTTCCCCCGGGAGCTTCCATGCAGATGCCGAACCATAGCTCCTCCGTGGCATCGACAATGACCGGAGTATTAAGCGTGACGGTGTTCCAGGCATCCAGGGTCAGAGAACTCATACTGATGCTTTGGGACAGTACTAATGTTCCCGGGTCATATCCTCCATTGAAATTGCCCCCCTTATAGACCACCGCTGTAAAGGAGGTGGCATCCCCGTTGGCATAGAATTGGATGCTCGTGAGAGCTTGGTTGTGGTAGGGAACAAGATCTTCATTGCTGAAACGTTGCAACATGCTGATCTTGTAGCTGTATCCGCTTCCCCAAAACGAATTGACGTTGTTTGTTGACCAGGAGAGTGAGTGCGGGTCTTCGGTGAGTACGGGTGCAACCCACTGCAGGGAGACATTGTGGAGGTCTTGTGACGAGATGCTCAGGCTTTCAGGGGGCAGACAATAAGGCGTGTTGTCATAGAGGGTGCCTGTCAGATAGATGGTGTCTTTGACGGAACCGGACACCAGGGCGACATAGCCGTGCTCAGTGCCGCTGGAGGCAGTTGGCTCGTATCGAACATACAGAGTTCCACCGCTGCTTCCTAAGGTCTTGGATGTATAGAAGTTGACATTGTCGGTGCTGATTTTGAAGTTGCCCGAAACAGTTGCCGTGATGTTCGTGTTGAGGTGGGCGGCCAAAATGGGCGTTGATTGGCTGGAACTGACGGTTCCCGATTCGGAAATGAACGACATAGACCGGATGCCGGCTTGTATCATGGATTGCGAGGCATCTATGCCGATGACGGCGGCGTGATCGTAATTGTAGTTGTTTCCCCCTGGAGTTAGACTTGACAGGGCGTAGAAGCCGTCGCAGTAGCCGCCCCAGCCCCAATTGAAGTGGAAATTGTTGTTATTGTCGTAACCGTCACACAAGAAGGCGTGCCCACCAGAACCGGAGCCGCTGTAGAGAATAGGACGCATATTGTTCAACTCCCCCTTGAGCAGTGCAATCCAGTTGGCGTCAGAGTAGTCGCTCCTGTATTTCTCGGTTACGCCGCTGTAGCCGAAATAGGTGTTCAGTGCGACGGCGGCGAAGTAGGTGGAGGCACTGCTGCCGTTTACTCCGTATTTCATGTCAACGGATACACCGCAGTGATACATCAGTTTCGCCACCTCGTTGATTTGTTCTGCGGGGCTGCTGCTGCTCAACGAGAGGGGCATTAAGCTGTAGTCGTAAGTGGTTGCTGCGAAATCCACACTTTGAGTGCCGTAGTTACCGTAGCCGTTTGCCGCATTATTGGCCGAGTAGCTGTGACTTCCAATGCCAGTCGTGGGATACTGCCAATAGCGCATGAGTTGGGCCATGGCAGTGGCTACACAACCGGTATATACATGTCCGCCAGGACCATTCGCATCGTTGGGACAAAGCGCGTTGTAAGGGTAGGGCTGGTCCCAGGTGGTCTGCACTAGCGGACTCACGACGGCTGCTGGTGCTGTCATCGGCAATTCATCGGAAAGCCACTGGTTCCAGGCGCTCACGTTTGCTTCGCATTCAGCATCGGTAAGATGCTGTATGGCGTATTCAATCTGCTGGGTGTATTGGTTGAGGAACCAACCTAGATTCTTCGGCACGTCGTCACCGCTGAAGCCCGTTTCTGTGGAGTAAGCAAGAACGGGAAGAACCCGCGTGTCGGCAGAGACCATCACGAACTGCCCTCCGAAGTCGAAAACGTAGAAAGCATTGACGGGTGCCGTTTGTATGCCGGAACCTTGCGAAGGAATCCGTTCCACGTAGGCCATCTGGGCACGTTCCATACTAACCGCCCGTCTCGTCTTCCAATTATAGAAATTTGTGGCCGCCTTGCGAGCTGTTATACTGTCAACAGGTGAGGATGATAGTGGCTGAATGAGTGTTAATGTGCTGATAAATAATGTGAAAAGATGTCGAAATAAATATTTGATTCTCATATAGGATTCCATTCGTCACATGTTTTCGCATTTAATTTTAGTCTATGCGTTTTGCCCTTTCCGGAAACGACGTACCACGGCTACGATAATACTGTACAGCAATGCCGCGAAAGTCATCACGACGGCAATTCTTGCAATATAGTCGCCGTGTTTCACGTAAAAAGTCTCACCGGATTTGGCATACACGGTGGTCTTGATGGCCGTGCGCTCGTTGTAGTTCGTTTTCTCCAACACGCGCCCCAGAGGGTCGATGACACCGGAGAACCCGCCGTTGGCCGCGCGGAGCACGTAACGCCGTGTCTCGACGGCTCTTAGCCTTGACATCTCGAAGTGCTGCCGGTGGCCCGGACTGTCGTCCCACCACGAGTCGTTGGTGATGACGCACAGCACGTCGGCGCCGTTCTTCACGAAATTGCCGACCAATTCGCCATAGACCGATTCGTAGCAGATGGCCGCGCCGATGCGCATCTCCTGGCCATTGACGTCGAACGCGAAGGTGCGCTGCACCGTGTCGTTGCCCAACGAAGAGTTGGAACCGCCCAGCTTGATGATGGCCTTTTCGAGGAAGCCGAAAATCTTGGGGAACGGCATCTTCTCCACACCGGGCACTAACCGGCTTTTATGGTAATGACTCACCAGCCCGTTTTTGTTGTAGAAGCCGGCGGTGTTGTAAAACTCCATGAATCGGCCCGGACTGCATTCTTGGGCGACAGGCGACGCTTTATGGTCGAAAATGCCCACAGTGGAAAGTCCCAACACGAAGTTCACGTTCGGGTAAACGGTTGTCACACTGTCGAATAAGGAAAAACCTTCGAAGCGGGAGTCGCCCTCCATGAACGTGTGGCTGCGCAACGCCTCCATGTCGATGGTGTGCGCAATGGCGGATTCGGGGGTGATGACGAGGTTTGTTTTCTCGTTGAGGTATGGCTTCGCCACATCCAAAACCCGCTGGATTTCCTGCTTGTTGGTGAGGCTGTACTCCTCTTCCCATGGGTCAGTGTTTTGCTGCACGATGACCGCCTCGATGGGACGCGGTTTGGTGGTCATTTTAAGTTCGCCATCCCAGTAGAAAAAGAGAGAGGCCAAAAAGGGCAGAATGAAACTGGCAGCGAAAACGCCAATGATGACTTTCTTTGGCCGATCTTTCTTCTCTTTTCGAAATACAAGTTCTTGGTAAATCAAGAAGTTGACGATGAGGATCCACGCCGTACCGCCTAACGCCCCCGTAATGCAGTACCATTGTACCAGCCAAGGCGTGGAAGCGAAGACATTGCCGAGGTTGAGCCACGGCCACGTCAGGTCCCAGTTGAGGTGCAAGTACTCGAAGGAAATCCAGAAGGAAATCAACAATAATAGTTGTAAGAATCTGTTTTCCACTTGTTTACGGCAGGCGTGCCATATAGAGAACGTCAAGGTTTGCAGTAGCGCGTTGGCAATGACCGCCGCCGCCGCGCCGGGCAGCGTGCAGTAGGCAATCCAGTAGGTGGTGATGAGGTTGAAGACGAAAAAGGCCGGGTAGAACAGCACGATGCCGCGTCCGAAGGCGTTGCGCTTGCCCTCTTTCAGCGAGGTATCGCTCAACCAAAACAGCGGCACAAATGCCAACATGATGAGGAACGCCGCCCCGCGCACATACCACGCCAGCGACAATATCAATCCCGTCAATACACTGAGGGATAAGTTAATATACCATTTATTTTTGTTCATCTTCGTTCGTTTTTCCCTGTAGAGACGTTTCATGAAACGTCTCTACAACGACGTATGCAATTCGGACGTATGCGATACGCCTCTACCGATTGCCTTTATATGCATCAATTCCTTTTCGCAAAAATTCGATGTATTTGTCCTTGTCGCGTTCGTAATATGTCGGGCCGGAGAGGATGTTGCCGTCGGGATCCACCACGAAATAGCAGGGCTGCGAATTCTCGTGGTACTTGGTCTGCTCGATGTAGCGGTTCTTGGCGCCCAGCATGGTGATGGGGTCGCCGTTAGCGTCGGTGAGCTTGCCCTTCTCTTCGTCGGGCAGCGGAATCACCTTGTCGTCGGCGTACATGGTGCAGACGATGACCTCCTCGGCGAAGATGCGGCGCACTTCGGGATCAATCCATACGGCGTTTTCCACGTTACGGCAGTTGGTGCAGCCATGACCGGTGAAGTCGAGGAAGACGGGCTTGCCCTCCTTCTTGGCCACGCGCAGCGCCTGGTCGTAGTCGAAGTAGCCCTTGATGCCGAAGGGAATTTCCAACTTGTCGGCGTACATCGGCTCCTCGGTCCACTGGTAGGTGCTGGCGGTTGCGCCGCCGGAGCCGCTTTCAGTACGAACAATGTGGGAGATGTCGAAATCTTGGGTGGTCATCGGCGGCAACCATCCGGAGATGGCCTTCAGTGGGGCGCCGAACAGACCGGGGACCATATAGACCACGAAGGAGAAGACCGCCACGGAGAGCAGGAAACGGAACCAGCTCTTCTGCACGGGATAGTCGTCGTCGTGCGGGAACTTGATCTTGCCGAGCAGGTAGAAACCTAAGAGTGAGAATAAGACAATCCACAAAGAGAGATAGACCTCACGGTCGAGGATGCGCCAGTGGTAGGTCTGGTCGGGCACGTTGATGAACTTCAGCGCGAAGGCCAACTCCACGAAGGCGAGCACCACCTTGAGGGTGTTCATCCAGCCGCCGGACTTCGGCAGTTTCTTCAGCATGTTCGGGAAGAGCGCGAAGAGTGTGAACGGCACGGCGATGCCGAGGGAGAATCCCAACATGCCGATGACGGGTTTCAGGAAGGAGCCGCCAGCTGCGTTTAATGCCACCGCGCCCGCGATGGGCAATGTGCAGGAGAAGGAGACCAGCACTAAGGTCAAAGCCATGAAGAAGATGCCGGCCACGCTGCCTGCGTTCTGACGTTTCGCGGAACCGTTCACCCACGAACTCGGCAGGGTGATCTCGAAATAGCCCAGCAGCGAGAGAGCGAAGATGAAGAAGATGACCGCGAAGAGGATGTTCGGGATCCAGTGGGTGCTCAGCACGTTGCCGAGGTCCGCGCCGAAGATCAGCGACAGCACCAGACCGAACACCACGAATATCAGGATGATGAACAGGCCGTAGAGCATGGCGTTGCGCTTGCCGGTGTTGCCGTCTTTCGAGAAGTAGGAGACGGTCATCGGAATCATCGGGAAGACGCACGGCATCAGCAGACCGACGAGGCCGCCTAAGACTGCCCCGAGAAAGTACATCAGCAGGGACTCCTCTTCCTTCTCGGCAGGAGCTTCCACGGCGGGCGCTATTTCGGCGGTCGTTGCATCCTTTTCGGGTTCCACCACCTCGTTGTCAGTGTTTTCTGTTTCTGTATTCTCTTCTGCAACAGAGGACATGACTGGGTGGAAGTCTTTAAGGTCGAAGGAGAACTTCTCTTCAATCGGAGTGCAACGGCCTTCGATACAGGCCTGACCTTCCAACTTGCCCTGCACGGTGAAAGGTTGGTCGTCTTTGACTTTAACTTTTTGTTTGAACGTCACCTGCTTGGTGTAGAAATTGGAGTGCGCGTCCATGATGTCATCGTAGTCGCTTTGTGGGGTCGGTTCCACCACCTTACCCATGCGCTCATATTTCGGAGATTTGGTGAAATTGAACACTAGAGGCAACTCGATCTGGCCTTGGCCAGGTTTTTGTGCATAAAGATGCCAATTGGGTTGAATAGTGGCGGTGAACTGCAGTTCAGCCACGGAGTCGTTGACCTTTACCGTCTTATAGGCCCATTTTACGGGTGTGACGGACTGCGCGAAAGCGGAAATGGTCAGACATGCCAGCAGGCAGGTTGCCAAAAAGATGCGGATATTCTTCATATTTAAATATTTTTATCCAAAGTAAAATTGAGGGGCAAAGATACACTTTTTTACTTTGTGTTGATTACTTTGTTTTGGGGAATGATACAAAAAAGGTGCGGAAACTTTTGGGATTCCGCACCTTTCATATTTTCGCAAATATTTCTGCGATTACTTTTCTAAGCGGATTCTCGCATCCACAGCCGTGACGTATCTCGGGTTGCCCAACAGCGGGTTGAGGTCCATCTCGGCGATTTCGGGAGCGGCCTGCACAAGCGCGCTCACGCGGGCCACCTGGTCAGCGTAGAGGTCGAGGTTGACGGGCTCTTGGCCACGCACGCCTTGCAGGATCTTGTAGCCGCGCAGCTTGGTGAGCATCTCCTTGGCCTCAGCGGCGGTAATGGGTGCCAGCGCACTCTGCACGTCCTTCAGCACCTCGATGAAGATGCCGCCCAAACCGAAAAAGATCTGATGACCGAACTTCGGGTCGCGGATGGCGCCGATATAGACGTCCGTGCCGTCCAACATCGGGTACATCTCCACGGCGTAGGTTTCGGGGATGACGATCAGACGGTCGAACTCCTTGGCTACAGTGTCCAAATCCTTGACACCCAAGGTCACGCCGCCCACATCGCTCTTGTGCAACGGGCCAACGACCTTCATGACTAACGGCACATCCTTGCTGCAGCCGACCTCCTTGGCGAAGGCCAGTGCGTCTTCTTTCTTGGAGACCTCCACGCTCTTCTTGCGGGAGATGCCGGCGGCGTCGAGAAGCTCGTTGTAGTCGGCGATTTCCATGTAGCCGTCCTTGCAACGGTCAACAGTGGCGCGGATGCGGGCCACGTCGATTTTCGGGAGCTCCACATTTTCGGGTTGCGGTTTGGGAGTGTTATAGACTTTGCAGATGGCGTTGCCTAAGACACATTCTTCGGGGAAGTTGATGCGGCCCTTGGCAATGAAATCCGCGATTTCGTCTTTCACGTTGATGATGCTCGGCAGCACGGGGAAGATGGGCTTCTTGCAGGTCTTCATCTTCTCGTCGAGCAGATCATAGACCTCCTTGTTGCTGAAGAGTCCGGGGGAACCGAAGATGACCACGGAGAAGTCGATCTCATCGTATTCGTTCTCGACGGTGTCGATGATGTATCCGAGTTGCTCGGCGGTGCCGGTGGCGAGGAAGTCAATGGGGTTGCCCACGGAGGAGCCGCCGAAGAGCTTTGCCAAGAGGGCGGGGCTGGCAGGGTGATCCTTGAGCGGGGGCACTTCCATGCCGCCGTTCGAGAGCACGTCGGTGAGCATCACGGCCGGACCGCCGGCGTGGGTGATGACGGCACAGCGTTTGCCCTTGATTTCGGGGTGCATGAACACACCGCAGACGGTGGTCAGCTCCTGACGGTTGTGGCAGCGCACGATACCCGCTTTTTGGAAAAGGGCATCCACGGCAGCGTCATTGGTGGCCAATGCGCCGGTGTGCGACGAGGCTGCGCGAGAACCTGCAGCGCTACCGCCGCTCTTGATAGCTGCGATATGACAGCCTTTGTTGATAAGGCTGCGAGAGTGTTTCAGCAGACGCATCGGGTCACCGATCTTCTCCATGTAGAGCATGATGACGTGTGAGGATTTCTCGGGGTCGAAAGTTTCGTCAAGGTGTTCGAGCACGTCCTCGATGCCGAGCTGAGCACTGTTTCCAACTGCCCACACACTGTTGAATTTCAAGCCGTTGCTCATGCCGTATTCCTTGATGAAAACAGCCGTGGCACCTGAGCCCGTGATGAAATCGACACCTTTGGGGTCGAGCTTCGGAATCGGCGTGTCAAAACAGCCGCTATAGTTGGTGTTGAGGAATCCCGTGCAGTTGGGCCCGATGAGCGAGCCGCCCACAGCATTGATGGCATCAACAATATGTTTTTCAATGGCGGCACCCTCTTCGTTCTCCTCGGAGAAACCTGCGCTGATGATGATGAAACCTTTTGTGCCTTTCTGTTGTGTGAGCACATCAACTGTCTGGGCGCAGAATTTGGCCGCGATACAGAGGATGGCGCAATCGACCTGAGGGAGGTCATCGACTTTGGCGTAGCACTTCACGCCCTGCACTTCGGTCTCTTTGGGGTTCACGGCATAGACCTGTCCCTGGAAAGCGCTTTCTAACAGATTCTTCAAGGCCTTGCCGCCGGGTTTGTGAATGTCACTGGATGCACCGCACACGACGATGCTTTGGGGGTTTAATAATTTTGGGTTGATCATATTGGGTCGTTTAATTGTTTGTCTTTATTCATCATTCAACATTCATTCATTAACAAAGTCCCAAATCCTTCTTCAATCCCGCGATGCGTTCCTTCAGAATGTTGTCCACCTCTTGGATGGTTTGTTCGGGTTGGATGTTTTCGCAAACACTGAAATAGAACTTGATTTTGGGTTCGGTGCCGGACGGGCGGACGGTGACCTTGCTGCCGTCGGATGTGATGAACTGCAAAACGTTGGAGACAGGAAGTTCTATTTGGTCGCTCGTCTTGGTGATGGTGTTGTAGGAGCGTTGAGCTTTATAATCAAGGATTTTGACAACCGGCTGTTTGCAGAGGGTCTTTGGCGATTGCTCGCGCAGGTCGCTCATTCGTTGTTGAATGGCTTGCATTCCTGCTTCACCGGGTTCAGTCAAGGAGACCATGTCTTCTTTGAAATATTGGTATTGGTTGTAAAGAAGCTCCAACTGGTCGATTAGCGACCGATGATAGATCGTTTTGTAGTAGGCAGTCATTTCAGCAATCAGACAGCAAGCGGATACAGCATCCTTGTCGCGCACAAAGTCGCCGATGAGGTAGCCGTAACTTTCTTCACCACCCACAAGGAATTGCTTTGAACCTTCAAACTCGCGGATTTTTTCTGCAATGTATTTGAAACCAGTCAGCACATCAAAGCATTCAACATTGTAATCTGTGGCAATTTGGTTGATCAGGTCGGTGGTGACGATGGTCTTCACTACGAAGAAGTTGTTCTCCAAAGGATTGATGTTGGTTTGGGAGAGAACATAATGGAAAAGCAGGGTGGCGGTTTGGTTTCCGTTAAACAGCTGGTAGTCTCCATTTCCGCAACGAACGGCAATTCCCACACGGTCTGCGTCGGGGTCCGTGGCAAGCACGATGTCCGCATTCACTTTCTTGGCCTTGGCGATGGCAAGCTCCAAGGCGGCGTGTTCCTCGGGATTGGGAGATTTCACAGTGGGGAAGTTTCCATCGGTGACGGCTTGTTCTTCGACAATATGCACGTTTTTGAATCCAAAGTCCGACAAAGCCTTGGGAACCACAGAAATACCGGTGCCATGCAGCGGGGTGTAAACGATGCAAAGGTCCTTGGCTTCCGCTACTGTTTCAGGATTCAGGGTGAGCCGTTTGATCATGGTTAGATAGACATTGTCAATGTCTTTGCCAATCATACGGATCAGATCAGGACGGCCATCCCATTTCACTTGGTCCAGTGATTTTATCTTGTTGACCTCGTTGATTACATTTTTGTCATGCGGGGGGACAAGCTGGCCGCCGTCGTTCCAATACACCTTATATCCATTGTATTCTTTCGGGTTGTGAGAGGCGGTAATCATGATGCCCGCATTGCACTGCAGGTGGCGCACTGCAAATGAAAGTTCAGGAGTGGGGCGCAGAGAATCGAATAAAAAAACTTGTATGTCGTTGGCCGCTAATATGTTAGCTGCTATTTGAGCGAATTCGGTGCTGTAATTGCGCGAGTCGAAGGAGATAGCCACTTTGATGTTCTGTTTGCAACATTTAATCAAATAGTTGGCCAGTCCCTGGGTGGCAAATCCCACGGTGTATTTGTTCATGCGGTTGGTGCCGACACCCAAAATGCCGCGCATGCCGCCGGTGCCGAATTCAAGAGTTCTGTAAAAGGCGTCCGACAGCGCCGCCGGATCCTCCGCTTGCATTCTTAAAATCTCTTTTTTTGTGCCTTCATCGAAATTCCCGTTTAACCAGGAATCGATATGCTGTTGGGTTAAATCTTTTGCCATATTGGGTGATATTTGGTTTGTATTTTTTTTAATGGTTATGGGTTATAGGTTATTGGTTATTGAAGTTAATAGTTAATAGTAATAGTTAATAGCTAACAGTTGGCATCGAGCGCATGCAGGGCGAAGCAGTAAGCGCCGATGGCGGTGGCGCGAGAGGTGCCGAGTTGCGAAAGCGTGATGCCGAGGCGTTTTTGCGTGTCAATGCGGACCCGCTTGTCAGTGCCGAAGACTTCAATCTCCTTGGTCTGGCCTTTTACGAACTGCTCGAATTCCTTTGGATCCTCAAGATTGTAGATGAAGGAAGGCACGCGGGGCAGTTTGTTCCCGCCGAGGGTGTGCATGGTAGCACGTACTTCCTGGAGCAGTGCAGGCATGTAGAATCTCGCGGCCTTGCTGACACCGCCGCCCAACACGATGATGCCGTCCAACATGCAGGCCGCCTGCGCGATGGCATAGCCCGCCGCCTCGCCGAAACGGGCGAAAGCTTTCTTGGCGGCCTCTTTGTCGCCGTCAAGAGTGCCGTCGGCAATGCGGTATATGTCGTAAGAGTCTGTGTATCCATCGGCTTTTTCATCATGAGCGAGTTCGCGGTAGTAGCGTAGCACCGCACGGAGGGAAATGCCTTCCTCGGCAATAAGTTCCTGTCCCCATTTGCTGGGAGTGCAGTAAATCTCGGAGCAGCAGTTGTCGCCCATAAACATCTGGTTATGAGAGGTTATGCCGATACCGAATCCTGTTCCGAGAATGAAACCGATGAGGTTGTGGTATTGTTTCACACCGCCTGCACTGCGGATTTTTTCGTTCAGCATCGGCAGTGCTCCAGCGAGCGCCTCCCCGTAGGTGAACAGGTCGGCATCGTTGTTGATGAAAACGGGCAGTCCGAACTGATTCTCCAAATAGGCGCTCAAAGCCACTCCTCCCTCGAAACAGGGAAAGTTGGTGAGGCGGTCGGGAAACACGCCGTTGGGGTAATCCGCAGGTCCCGGGAAGGCGAAGCTGATAGCGACAGGCTTTTCAGGAAGCTGGTCGATGATGTGTTGGAATCCGTTGCGGAGGTCTTCCAACAGTTGCGCCAGATCATTGGGATGAGTGGGCAGTTCAAAAGTCTCGGTGACCGCTTCGCAGCCCCGCATCGCCGAAAAACGGAAATGGGTGCCGCCAGCGTCCAATGTGATGACAGTTCGGGGGTCTTGATTATACATTCCTTGTAAAATTTTACGGGGCAAAGATACAAAAAATTTCCTGTTGTTTTCAGACAGTGTTCACTTTTATGGATAAAAAGAAAGAGGTGTCAAGATTGAAACACCTCTTTCTGTGTGGCTTGAAAATTTCAAAGCTAGTTGTTTTTCACACAGCGAACAGGCAAAGCCTTCGTTTTCGCTTGTGCGGTTGTGGATACGGTGGGAGTATTGTAGGAAAGTGTGCATGCATACGCATTGGTTGAGCTGCTCTGGGTGGAAGACCAGAAATAGGCGTAGATGTTGAAACCTGTGACGTCCCCGTATTCAGAACAGCCGGTCGGGACTGCCCCAAATCCTGATTTGTTGTTGGTCGAAGCATCATTTCCGGGAGTGTAGTTCGTGTTTGACGCCGTCCAATAAGACGGATACGCCATCGCCTTGGCAATGTAGGTGCTGGTGTTGTTGCTCCAATAAATGCTTTGCCCTTTCAGATAATTGAACAGTTGGGTCCATTCGCCGTTGGAGGGGAGATGCCAACCGTTTGGACAGATCCCTTGCACTCCGCTGGGTGTGGAGGAACTACTGCTGGTGTTTTTCATGGCCGCCGCCCAGTTGTAATAGTAGCCGATCACCGCCGTAGTGTCCCAGCCTGGGTAATAAGACGCGCTCGACGTGGTGCTGCTGATGGCATTCCCGTTGGCATAATGGGTGCACTTGAGATTGGTTTTCATCCAGCATTGTGTTCCGATCTCTATTGTGGGGTAGTGGTTGAGGTCATAGTCAGTGACACTGGTCGTCCCCTTGCAAGGTGCGTCCACCAACGTGACATGTACAGCGAATCCTATGTTCGTGTTGGAGCCGTCTGTTCTGAACTTCAGGGTCAAGGAAGTCACTCCATTGCTCCCTTGAATGGGATTGGTGATGCTGCCGTTTGTGCCTGAAAATTGAGCCAGCCATTGTGTACCGCAGTATACGCTTAAAGAATCATAATTTGCCTCGGTGCTATAAGTCCCTTGGTCTATCTGCACTTTCTTTCCAGTCACTCCGCTGTTGATGACCAAAGTTCCGTCCCAATTGTTCTTGTAGCTTTCAAAAGCCCCGGCATAGTCGTATATCCAGGCATCGCCTGTTATCGTAATGCTCTTGCTGCCCGAGGTGGGAACGGCATAATTACTCGGCGTGAATGTGCGTTGTGGACTGTAGAAGGTTCCTGCGGCCGTGACATAATAAGCTCTAATGTAATATAGTGTGCCGAATGTTAGGGAGGACATGGTACAGGTGTATTGTCTGGAATAAGCCCCACTTTCCTCGTCCCCTTCTTCCAACACTCCTGCCACATGGGAATTTGAGGTAGTCGGATTAGGAGAAGTGCTCCAGCAAAGCCCGAACGATGTTATGGCGCTCATATTTGTCTCCTCTGAAAATCTGGAAGTGACCATGGTGGAATTACGGTCGCCCCCCAGGATGGTCTTTATGGTGATGGGGGCATGGTATGTCGCAACGACACTCTCCAAACTGTCAATCTTCTGTTGAAGCGGTGCGATGGCGTTGTTAATCATTCCTTGGACGTCGTTTGCCGAAAGAATGGTGGGCTTGTTGAGGATCTTGGCGACGCCGGAAGTGGCATTCCAGTCAGAGTTGACCTGTGCGGCGGGAATAGTGGGCTTGTTGGTCAGGTCGTTGTAGTTGCCGCTGAAGAGCGTGGGCTTATTGGTCAAGTCGTTGTAGCTGCCGGAGGTGGCGACGGTAGCGAGGTTGGGCTTGTTGAGGATCTTGGCGACGCCGGAAGTGGCATTCCAGTCAGAGTTGACCTGTGCGGCGGGAATAGTGGGCTTGTTGGTCAGGTCGTTGTAGTTGCCGCTGAAGAGCGTGGGCTTATTGGTCAAGTCGTTGTAGCTGCCGGAGGTGGCGACGGTAGCGAGGTTGGGCTTGTTGAGGATCTTGGCGATGCCGGAAGTGGCGTTCCAGTCGGAGTTGACCTGTGCGGCGGGAATAGTGGGCTTGTTGGTCAGGTCGTTGTAGTTGCCGCTGAATGCCACGGTCGCAAGATCTGTTATGTTGGCTTTGCCGCTGATGTCTTGGTGCTGAGTTAGGTAGGTGTTGTTGTCAACGGATCCGTCTGCCTTTAGGAATTGAGACGATGAACCTCCTGTTTTGATGAAACTTGTAGCTTGAACGCCTTGGCTGAAAGTTGTTTTGTCTGTGTAAATGTCAATCATTTTGGCAAATGTTCCGGTATTGGCATTCACACTTATTTTCAGACTTCCTTCATCTCCTTTTATGCTCCAGTCGTAATAATTTGTATTGTTGCCACGTTGAAATACCAAAGCAGGGGTTGCACCACCACTTGCAGAATACAGCTGAAATTCCGAGGTGAATTTCTTTGCACCTGTTATGGTTTCGGCCCCGGTGAGATGCACGATGTTTTCGTCATTCGGAATAGTGGGCTTGTCGGTGAGGTCGTTGTAGCTGCCGGAGGTGGCGACGGCGGCAAGGTTGGGCTTGTTGGTCAACTCGTTGTAATCGCCACTGAAACCAGCAGGCAACACCACGAAGCCTCCATTGGTCAGGAAGAGTGTGTCATTGCTGATGCTCAACACTTGGAAGGCATCTTCTGTGGCCAAACCGGCGTCACTCAGAATGTCAACAATGTCTTGAAGATTGGAAGAGTTGAAATAGTCTGCGATGTTGCCGCTGAAACCGTTTTCGGATTTTTTGGCATAGAGGGCGTACGGTACACTCATCAACTGTTGCTCACTGGAGAGGGCGTAGGTGCCATTGCCGTCGGGGTCAATTTCCGTTTTGAGGAAAAACGGCCCGTTAGCCCAGTCGATGTCGGAGAAAGATCCTTCGATGGTGTTCCCTCCGCCAATTTCCAGGGTCAGCAATCCGTTTAAGTTGGTCGTGACCGTGTGGCTTTCAAGATACACGACATTGTCGCCCAAAGGGTTGCTTTGCAGGATGCTGATGCGAACATTCACTGTGCTGTTCGAAATCAGGTGCCCGGCGGCGTCGCGAACAACTGCCTGATAGCTGAATTTTTCAGGCGATTGGGCCATCAATGCGGTTATGCTGAGCATAATTGCTGCGATTATTAAGTATATCTTTTTCATAATCTATGTTTTTTATTGTTATTAAATGCATTGGGATGCAGGATAAAATCATCTCCTGATGATCTTGAACGTTTTCAAGGAATGTTTCCCGGTCCTAATTTCAAGAAGATAGTTTCCTGTCGCATATTGGCCTATGTTGAAGGTGGTTCTGTCTCCGGTGATGACGGCACGCTGCAGGAGTTTTCCGTCGCTGTCAAACAGGAATGCCTGAAGACCGTCCCTCGGGATTTCCAGACCGCTGATTTCAAGTTGGACAATGTTGTCGGTCGGGTTCGGAAAGACTATTGCGTTGAGTGCGATTTCAGGATAGTGGTCTATCCCGACGGTTAGAATTTCAAACGGCTGTTGCACGCCCTCCGAAATGGAAACGCTCCCGCCACTTGCGTTTTCAGTCGCCAACTGACCGACAGTGAAACTCACACTGCCGTTGGCGTTTTGAATGTCACCGCCGGCAGGCACGATGTCACTTTGTGCTATTGATGAAAATGAGAATGCCAGTAAAAGAAAGGCGATAAAAAATAATGGTTTCTTTTTCATTATGACGGATGGATTGGTTAACAAATGCATATTCCCTTATTGGTGAATCAGTTTTATCTCTGCAAAATTATAAAAATAATCAAACCGACGGAAAATATCTTTTCATATAGATAATACGTTGATTTGTAATTGTTTATAATCATCGGTCGTTCGTTATATCCCAAAATTTGATGAATGGTCATAAAAAAAAACACAAAAAATGGGGATAATCCACGTTCGGAAAAGATTGTTTCTTTGCATCGTGAAATTCAAAGCAGAATTGTCATGATTTAATATATAAAATTGGTTGTTGTTGATTGAAAAACGGAAGGCATTGCCTTCCGTTTTTCTTCATCATTTTTCATCTTTCTTCATCGCTTCATCGCTTCATCGCTTCATCGTCAAATCAGCGAGAACAATACAAACAGCCAGTGGGCGGAGATTCCTGCGATGAGGCCGCCGACGGTATGCGAGGCGATGGCCTTGGAAATCAGCTGACGGTAGCCGAGGGAATCCAACATGCCGGTATGTGTGCTCAGGAAGCCGCTCCAGCACATGCCCATGGCGGTGAAGACCGCGATGGCGTTGCCGTCGATGAGCCCTGAAGCATCAAAAGCGGGCACCAGACCGATGGCTGCACCCACAGCACCTAACGCGGTAATCGGAAAAGCAATCAGCTCGGGATGTTCGAAGCCAAACAACCAGCGGAACACAAAATCAATCTTGGATGCCAACCACGGGAGCAAAGGTACACCTTCGTATGCGGCGCCTGTGTAACCTC
>Ga0310691_10000927_pt1 | contig 49282 bp, 40 predicted proteins | sample 176DNAGHGlowgp2_FD_203887 | JGI IMG/M metagenome (GOLD analysis project Ga0310691, IMG submission 203887) | Sheep rumen microbial communities from Palmerston North, Manawatu-Wanganui, New Zealand - 1766 DNA GHGlow gp2 (v2) (version 2) | ecosystem: Host-associated > Mammals > Digestive system >... | reverse complement strand
CCCTGCAGCCGAAGTTGGAAGAGGAAATCAAGATTGCCCTCATACCGAAGGACCCCGAGGATGCCAAGAACGTACAGATGGAGATTCGTGCCGGTACGGGTGGCGACGAGGCTTGCCTCTTTGCCGGTGATTTGTTCAAGATGTACAAGAGCTTCTGCGACTCGAAGGGCTGGCAGCTCTCTATCACCAGCGTTTCGGAAGGTGCCGTCGGCGGATACAAAGAGATTGACTTTGCCGTCAGCGGTGCCGATGTATATGGTACGCTGAAGTACGAGAGTGGTGTCCACCGTGTACAGCGTGTGCCGGCTACGGAGACGCAGGGACGCATGCACACCTCGGCGGCTACGGTGGCCGTACTGCCAGAGGCGGATAAGTTTGAGGTGCATGTCAACGAGGGTGAAATCAAGTGGGACACGTTCCGAAGCTCGGGTGCCGGTGGCCAGAATGTGAACAAGGTGGAGTCGGGTGTGCGCCTGCGCTATATGTGGAAGAATCCCAACACGGGCGAGACCGAGGAAATCCTGATTGAGTGTACCGAGACGCGCGATCAACCGAAAAACAAGGAGCGCGCCCTCTCGCGCCTCTATACCTTTATATATGATAAGGAGCACCAGAAGTATATGGACGATATTGCCTCGCGCCGCAAGAGCCTGGTATCTACGGGCGACCGTTCTGCCAAGATTCGCACCTATAACTTCCCGCAAGGCCGAGTGACTGACCATCGCATCGGCTATACCACCCACGACCTGCAAGGCTTCCTCGGCGGCGACATCCAACCCATGATAGATGCACTGACCGTGGCTGAAAATGCAGAACGCATGAAGGAGTCGGAACTTTAAGATATTCATATTATGGGATTTTGGAAAGAGGTAAAGAAAGAATGGACGTGGAAGAGCATTGTCAGCCAATGGCCTGACTACGTGGCTATTATTATTGCTGTAGCATTCGCCACTGGACATGATTATCCATTCTGGAAGTATTCGCTCGTGTGGATCATTGCCTTTTGCCTCTCAAGATTTATCATTATTTCAATTACTAAGCTTATCAAGAAATCATGAATCGTCAACAACTGATACAACAAATCCGCGAGAAGCAGTCGTTTCTCTGCGTAGGTCTGGATACAGACATCGATAAGATTCCTCAGTGCATCATTGATGAAGCTAAGGCAAAGGACGGCGATGATTATATCTTCAGAGCCCTTTGCGAGTTCAACGCCCTCATCATCGATGCCACTGCCCCCTATTGCGTGGCTTATAAGCCCAACCTGGCTTTCTACGAGGCCTACGGGGTAGATGGTATCATGGCTTTCGAAGCCACCATCGACTACCTGAAGGAGGAATATCCCAACCACTTCATCATTGCCGATGCCAAGCGCGGCGATATAGGCAACACGTCGAAGATGTATGCCAAGACATTCTTCGAGGAATATGATGTGGACGCACTGACCGTCGCTCCTTACATGGGCGAAGACTCTGTAACTCCCTTCTTAGGCTATGAGGACAAGTGGGTCATCCTGCTGGCGCTGACCTCCAACAAGGGTTCGCTCGACTTCCAACTGACGGAGGACAAAAACGGGGAGCGCCTATTTGAAAAGGTGCTCAAGCAGAGCCAGCAGTGGGGCACGAATGAGAACATGATGTATGTGGTAGGTGCAACTCAAGGCCGTATGTTTGAGGACATCCGCCGTGTGGTTCCCCGCCATTTCCTGCTGGTGCCGGGCGTAGGCGCACAGGGCGGCTCATTAGAGGAAGTATGCAAGTATGGCATGATTCCCGATGAAGTAGGCCTGCTGGTCAACTCTTCACGCGGCATCATCTATGCCTCACAAGGTGAGGACTTTGCCGAGATGGCAACACAGAAAGCCAAGGAAATGCAGGAGCAGATGGCGAAATTAATTCAGCATTCATAACCCATAATTCACAATTATTTATTACCTTTGCACGGAAATAGAATATATAGAATAGAATAAATATGTTACTTGACAAGATTGACGAACTTCTGAAAGAAGTACAGAACCTCAGCGCAAAAAATGCCGAAGAAGTAGAACAGCTGCGTCTGAAATACCTGAGCAAGAAAGGCGAGATAACGGCCTTGATGAACGACTTCCGCAATGTGGCTGCTGACGAGAAGAAGACCGTTGGCATGAAGATCAACGAGCTGAAGACGCTGGCCACCGAGCGCATCAACCAGCTGCGTGAAGACTGTGCAACACAAGAGTCGAGTGAAGACGCTATCGACCTGACGCGCACACCCTACCCGATCCAGTTGGGCACGCGCCATCCGCTGACCATCGTCACCAACGAAATCATTGACATTTTCTCTCGCATGGGCTTCGTATTGGCTGACGGACCTGAGGTGGAGGATGACCTGCACGTGTTTACCAAGATGAACTTTGCTGCCGACCATCCTGCCCGCGATATGCAGGACACCTTCTTTGTCAGTCAGCATCCGAATGATGTCACGAAGAACATCCTGCTACGTTCGCACACATCGAGCGTGCAGGCCCGCGTGATGGAGCAGATGCACACCGAGGACGGCAAGCTGACAGCTCCCATCCGCGTCATCTGTCCGGGACGTGTCTATCGCAACGAGGCCATCACTGCCCGTGCTCATTGCTTCTTCCATCAGGTGGAGGGACTGTATATCGACAAGAACGTGTCGTTCACAGACCTGAAGCAGGTGCTACTCTCGTTTGCCCGCGAGATGTTCGGAGCCGACACGCAGATTCGTCTTCGCCCCTCCTATTTCCCCTTCACCGAGCCATCGGCAGAGATGGATATCTCGTGCTTCATCTGCGGCGGTGAAGGATGCGGATTCTGCAAGCATACCGGTTGGGTAGAGATTCTTGGCTGCGGAATGGTTGACCCCAATGTGCTGGAACAGTGCGGCATTGACTCGAAGATATATAGCGGCTATGCCTTCGGTATGGGTGTGGAGCGTATCACCAACCTGAAGTATCGAGTCTCAGACCTCCGCATGTTCTCGGAGAACGACGTGCGATTCCTGAAAGAGTTTGAGGCAGCAAACTAATGGAGTGCCTCGATAACTCGAGGCAGCAAAATGAATTGACACTATGAAACTCGTAGTGATGACACAACCCACATTCTTCGTCGAGGAGGACAAAATTCTAACTTCCCTCTTCGATGAAGGATTGGACTGTCTACACCTATACAAGCCCGACTCGTCACCGATGTATTCTGAACGGTTGCTGACGCTGTTGCCATCAGAATGCTACTCGAAGATTGTTGTTCACGACAACTTCTACCTGAAGGAGGAGTATAAGCTACACGGCATACACTTAGACGACGAACGAACAACCATGCCTAATGGCTACCGAGGGCACGTCAGTTGCTCGTGTACCGATATCGGCAACCTGAAAGAATGCAAGAAACATAAAGACTATGTCTTCTTGAAATACATCTTTGACAGCCAGACAGAGCCTGACCAAAAAGCATCGTTCACGGAAGAGGAACTGAAGGAGGCTTCTCGGCATGGGCTGATAGACCGTCATGTCTATGCGTTGGGAGGCATGAACCTTGATAACATCCAGCTGGCCAAGGACTTAGGGTTTGGAGGTGTTGTCATCAGTGGCGACCTTTGGAACCGCTTTGACATTCACCGGGAACTGGACTATCAGTCGCTGATAGACCACTTCACCAAGCTGCGCAAGGCTGCAGGATGACAGAGAAAGAGAGACGAAAATCGTATAAACATATCATATAACGATGTCTAATAAAAACTACATGGTATTTTCGGGTACCGCAACCAAGTACCTCGCAGAGAAAATCTGCCAAAGTTTAGGATGTCCGCTTGGAGAACTGCTCATTACCAAGTTCTCTGACGGCGAGTTCGCTGTTTCATACGAAGAGAGCATTCGTGGCCGCGACATCTTTCTCGTACAGAGCACCTTCCCAAACAGTGACAACCTAATGGAACTGCTGCTGATGATTGACGCTGCCAAACGTGCATCGGCACATACCATTAATGCCGTGATTCCCTACTTCGGCTGGGCACGTCAAGACCGCAAGGACAAACCACGCGTCTCAATTGGTGCCAAGCTGGTAGCCGACCTGCTGAGTGCTGCCGGAGTAACCCGCGTCATCACGATGGACTTGCACGCAGACCAGATACAGGGATTCTTCAACGTACCCGTTGACCATTTGTATGCATCAAACGTCATCCTGCCCTATCTGCAGAGTTTGAACCTAGAGGATTTGGTTATTGCTTCACCCGATGTGGGTGGTTCGAAGCGTGCCAACACCTATGCCAAGTTCCTGGGCTGTCCGCTGGTGCTGTGTAACAAGACGCGAGCCCGTGCCAATGTGGTGGCATCAATGCAGATCATCGGCGATGTAGAAGGCAAGAACGTAGTTATCATTGACGACATGGTGGATACTGCCGGTACCATCACCAAGGCTGCCGACATCATGAAGGCTGCCGGTGCCAAGACGGTACGCGCCTGCGCCAGCCATTGCGTAATGAGCGGTCCGGCCAGTGACCGCCTGCAGAAGTCTGCTCTCGAAGAGATTGTCTTCACCGACTCCATCCCCTATACTCAGCGCTGTGCCAAGGTCAAACAGCTCAGCGTTGCCGATCTGTTTGCAGAAACCATCCGTAGAGTGATTAACAATGAAAGCATCTCCAGCCAATATATTATTTAAGAAGGTGAAGGGCTTTGTACCCATCGTCTCCATTGCCCTGTTGCTGGCAGCTTGCCAGTCAAACAGTTTCAAGGTGAACGGTGAAGTTACTGGTCTGCCTGACGGCGACACGCTGTTTGTAACACACGACCTGCAGACAGGCATGCCCACTGACACGCTGATTGTTCAGGACGGGCGTTTCACCATGAGCGGCGAAACAGACTCCACCGCCCTGTGCATGGTCTATAGTGCCACACGCAACGAAATTAATGCACCCTTCTTCATGGAGGCCGGCACCATTACCATCCGTCTGACCGAACAGCCAGGTGGCTCACGAGTAGGCGGAACGCTGTGCAATGACGAATGGCAAGAACTCAACGACAGCGTCATGGTCATTGGCAAGGAAATCAACAAGATTGCTGAACACATCTATGGCAATAATGTTCCAGATGCTGAACAGCAGAAGGGCATGGAGCAAATAGAGCTTCTGGACAAGCGCTTCTCTGCCTGTGTTGTCAGTGCCATCGAACGAAACATCGACAACGAGTTCGGTTACTTCCTGCTGACCTACTACCCTGAGGATCTCGTCGACAACAACAATCGCCAGCGACTCATCGGCATGTTACCTGACCAAATGAAGCAACGTCCTGCCATACAGCAGATTCAACAGTCGTTAGACAATGCGGCAAAGACTGCCGAGGGTGCTACTATCACCGACTTCACTCAGCGAGCCTTGGACGGCAGCAATGTCAGTCTGTTGGCAGAGATAAAAAAGAACAAGGTGACAATCATAGACTTCTGGGCATCGTGGTGCGGCCCCTGCCGTAAGGAAATGCCGTCCATGATTGAACTTTACAACAAATATCATCCCAAGGGGTTGGGCATCGTTGGCATATCCCTGGATCAGGAACTTGATGCCTGGCAGCATGCTACCGATGCAATGGGGGTAAAGTGGCCACAGATGAGTGATCTCAAAGGCTGGGAAAACGAAATAGCGCAGCACTTCCAAGTAACAAGCATTCCCCATACCATTGTTGTCAATCAGTCAGGAAAGATTCTGCGCCGCGGTCTGCGCGGAGAGGCTTTGGAGTCATACATCGCAGAATTGCTTAAGTAAAACCAGACTCTATAAAGTCAAAACGAGTTGAAATAAAAAACAGGGTGCAGCTCCACGAAGAGCCGCACCCTCATTTTTGCTTGTCATTTTCTATTTAAACTCGGACTTACCACTGCGGGAGTTCCAACCACTTCACGTAGCAGAAGTCCTGGCGGTGCGGCAGCTCCTTGTTCTTGGGATACATACGAATAGCCGACTTATACTGTCCGAAGCGCTGAGGAGACAGCGTAGCCTCGAAAGTATAGTTGTTACCATCACGCTTCACCATCTTCAGCGGTTCGATGTTGTACACACTCTCCTCGCCGTCCTTATTGGTATAGACATTCACCTTTTCCAAGCCTATGGCATCGTCAAGGCCCTGCTCGTTAATGACATACTTCAGGGTATACTTCCTGCCGGCTTCCAGTCCTGTTGCAGGGAAGTCCCACTCTGCAGATACCACATTGATGGCATCCCAACGTTCAGCAACAGCTTCCTTCCACTGAGCAATGTCCTTAGCCACCTTGTTGTTGTCCTTGGAAATCTCCTTGAAGCGCTTGGCCTGCTTAATATAGAACTTTTCGTAGTAGTCGTCAAGCTGACGCTTCATGGTGTAGTGAGGAGCAATCTGGGCAATGGAATTCTTGATGACCTTGATCCAGCCAGCAGAAATGCCATTCTTGTCCTTATTGTAGTAGAGAGGTACTATCTCGTTCTCCAATAGTCCATAGATAGTGGCAGCATCGAGCTGATCCTGATAACCCTGGTTTTGGTATGTACGCTTCTCGGTGAGTGCCCATCCGGCACCTTCACGATAGCCTTCCAGCCACCAACCGTCCTTAACAGAGAGGTTGACGACACCGTTCATCTCTGCCTTCTCACCACTGGTACCTGATGCTTCCAACGGACGTGTCGGTGTGTTCATCCAGATATCAACGCCGCTGACAAGTCTGCGAGCCAGCAGGAAGTCGTAGTCCTCGAGGAAGATTATCTTACCTAAGAACTCAGGACGCTGCGAAATTTCATAGATTTTCTGAATAAGCCCCTGACCGGCACCATCTGCAGGGTGAGCCTTTCCGGCAAAGAGGAACATCACAGGATGTTCGGGGTCGTTGACAATCTTTGACAGACGCTCCAGATCGGTGAACAGCAGATGGGCACGCTTGTAAGTTGCAAAGCGGCGACAGAAGCCGATGACTAGCGCATTGGGGTTCATCTTATCCAACAAACGTACTACACGCGAGGGATCACCCTGGTTGCGGAGCCATGTCTCGCGGAACTGCTCCTTAATGTAGTCGAAGAGTTTCTTCTTCAAAGCCATGCGAGTCTCCCAGATTTCAGTATCAGGACAATTGTAGATACCCTCCCAGATGCTCTGGTTCGACTGGTCGTTCATATGCTTCTCATCGAAGTACTTGGCATAGACGCGACGCCACTCAGTAGCACACCATGTGGGGAAGTGTACACCATTGGTGACGTAGCCCACGTGGTTCTCTTCGGGATAATAACCGTTCCAGATAGGAGCAAACATCTTCTGGCTGACCCATCCGTGCAGCTTCGACACGCCGTTAACCTCCTGGCAGGTATTGCAGGCAAAGGTTGACATACAGAACTTCTCTGAATGATCATCAGGATTGGTACGGCCCATGCCGATGAACTCATCCCATGAGATGCCCAGCTTCTGGGGATAGCCACCCATATACTTACCGAACAGCCCCTCATCGAAATAGTCATGACCTGCAGGAACAGGAGTATGAACGGTGTACAGGCCACTGGCACGTACTAGTTCAAGAGCTTGGTTGAAGGTAAGACCTTCCTCGATGTAGTCACACAGACGCTGCAAGTTACAGAGAGCAGCATGACCTTCGTTGCAGTGGTAGATATCCTTCTTGATACCCAGTTTCTTGAGCAGTAGCATACCACCGATACCAAGCAGAATCTCCTGCTTCAGGCGGTTCTCCCAGTCACCACCGTAGAGGGCATGAGTGATGGGCTTGTCGAAGTCTGAGTTCATCTCGTTGTCAGTGTCCAGCAGATAGAGCTTTACACGTCCTACATTGACACGCCATACATAGGCATGCACCTGATAGTTGTTGTAGGGTACATCGACAACCATGGGATTGCCATCCTTATCGAGCTGACGCTCAATGGGCAATGAACCAAAGTTCTGAGTCTCGTAGTTAGCAATCTGTTGACCATCCATCGAAAGACTCTGAGTGAAGTAGCCGAAACGATAGAGGAAACCTACGGCACACATATCAACATTAGAGTCTGAGGCCTCCTTAACATAGTCACCAGCCAGCATACCCAGACCACCGGAATAAATCTTCAGAGCCGAGTGAATGCCGTACTCCATGCAGAAGTAGGCCACTGAGGGACGCTTGCTGTCAGGTTTCACATCCATATACTTGCGGAAGAGGTCATAGACGGTCTTGATGCGCTTCATCAATGCCTTGTCCTTCAGTATCTCCTCCTTGCGCTCAAAGCTCAGGCGCTCCAGAAGCATTACAGGATTGTGCTTTACATCATGATAGAGCTCAGGGTCAAGGTCGCGGTACAAATCACGAGCCTCGTAGTTCCATACCCACCACATGTTGTGGGCAATCTCGTCCAAACACTTCAATTGCTCGGGAAGACTCGACTTCACGGTCAGTTCTTTCCACTGTGGAGCATTAGCATAATCAGCTTTAATCTTCATAATATTATCCTATAAAATAGTTTTTACTTGTTTCTCTTTCTCTCTTCTGCTTTACGAAGGGCTATGTCGTATGCTTCATAGTAGTAAACGATGAATTCACTCCACAAGGCCTTCTTCGACAATGCATCTGCCTTCTTGCGGCACTCGTCAACCTCCTTTTGTGTCATGTTCGAAAAAGCGGCCACAGTGTCTTTTATGTTATCAGCCACCTCCGAATAGTTGTAATCTGTACGGTGTATTACTTTCACGCCATCCTTCAGCGTACCATAATGACCAAACTCCTTGTTAGCCCACAAACCGAAGCCTGCCAAGTCGGTAGTGATACAGGGCACCTTGAAGGCCACAGCCTCCAGCGGAGTATATCCCCAAGGCTCGTAGTAGGAAGGATAGATGCAGAGGTCATTGCCCAGCACAACATCGTAATAAGTCATGTTAACAATGCCGTCCTTTCCGTCTAAATAACACGGCAGGAAGATAACCTTCACCCGATCGTCCTTCCGGTTGTGCATATCGTAGTACTTGAGCATGTTCAGTACGTTGTCATGGCTCATGTTGTGCAACCAGTGAGTCACTTGAGGAACGTCAAGTGGGGTATCAAATGACTTATCACTCTGCAACCGCTCCTGGAGATCCTTACGTGGTTCACCCACCCATCCTGGCACCTCAATGAAAGCCAGCACTGTCTTCTTCAGATCACGGTCACGAAGCAAGCGATTCATGGCTTCAACAAACACATCAATACCCTTGTTGCGGAATTCATAACGTCCACTGGTAGAGACTATCAGAGTGTCATCACCCAGCTGTTCACCGAGAAGTGAATTAGCTATGTCCAGCAAACGACGGCGAGCCTGCCGGCGCTTACGAGTAAACTGGGCTGCCTTCGGTACAAAACTGTTGTCAAATCCGTTAGGCAGTACAACATCTACAGGCTTGTCCAACAACTCCTTACACTCGTTAGCCGTTATGTCACTGACGGTGGTAAAGCAGTCTACATACCATGCTGTCTGCTTCTCAATGGAGTGCTTTGACTGCATGTTCAACTCGTCAGCCATCTGGTCACCATTATAGGCAAACAGATAGTCATACAGCGGTTTCTGATTGCCGGCTATAGAACGTCCGATGCTGGTGGCATGAGTAGTAAACACCGTACCAATCTGGGGCAGACGGTTGTTGATGTAGAGCGCACCCAGTCCGCACATCCATTCGTTAGCGTGGTATATCAACTTCGTCTTTGCTGTGAAAAGCTCGCGCTCCTCAGCAAAGTGACAATAACTCTCCACCACCAAAGCGGCAGCATACGAAAACATCGATGCCTCGTCGTAGTCGCCATAGGCATGCAGAGAGTCTACACCGTAGTTCTCCCACAACCAGCCATAAATCTCGTTTTTCTGTTCGAAATAGGGTTGGAAGTCCACTAGGATGGCAATAGGTTCACCGGGAACAGTCCACCGGCCTACCCTCACCTTCAGGCCTTCCTCCTTAGCCTGCCACTGCCACTCGGCAAGTAGTGATGCATCTTCTTTGAAATAAGGGCTTTCTTTTTCTTTCCAGAAGTCAGGACCTATAAAAAGAATACGATCTTTCATATCGTCCTGCAAAGTCTTGGCCCGCGAGGAAAGTACGGTGTAAATACCACCAACCTTGTTACATACTTCCCAGCTCGATTCAAAGATGAAATCAGGCTTTAAATAGTTCTTTGCCATTATTAATACATGTATTACGGCTGCAAAGGTACTTAAAAAAAACAAAAAACTCCTACGTTTACATACATTTTTCTACGTAAACGATAAATTATTGATTTAGATTTAGTACTTTTGTACAATTAATAGAATGAACGATGATAAAAAGACTATTTCAAGTACTTATTCTACTGATATTCACCAGCAAAGTCTCCGCTCAGCAACAGGGGGACAATGCTTTTCGCGCGTACCTTTATAATAATGAGTATGCAGTCTATCTGCGCATCAACCTGTACGACCAAGACATTCAGGTGCCAGGACAAGAACTCTATGGGAAACTGCCAGGCTATTTGGGAAAACATGGCAGTTCGTTCTGCTGGCTCATCACCTCAGCAGACATCAACAGTGACAAGGAAGCTACACTTCAGCTCATCAACGACTTTGGCTCTGAAGACCTGGAGGCCACGCTCGTCCGCCAGGACGACTCCACTTACGTGCTCCGTCATGAACACGGCAGCACTATCAAGGTACCGAACAAAGGCAAATGGCAGCGTCTGCCCAAAACGCTAAAGCTAAAACGGAAGTAAAAAAGTTCTCTCCCATCAGGACATTGATGGGAGAGTAGCCTGTCAGAACTCACTGGTAAAGTGGAAGCGGATATGCTTGAAGTCCTCTTGCGCCATTTGCAGCACATAGCCTGAGTCGGCCAAGAACACGTCACGACCTTCTTTGTCCTTAGCCATGTACTGGTACTTGCGTTTCTTGAAGTTATCCAACTCCTGCTCGTCGTCGCTCTCTATCCAACATGCTTTATACAGGTGAACAGGTTCCCAACGGCACTTGGCGTTGTATTCGTTCTCCAGACGATACTGAATAACCTCAAACTGCAGTTGGCCGACGGTACCGATGATCTTGCGGTTGTTGAACTGGTTGACGAACAGCTGGGCCACGCCCTCGTCCATCAGTTGGTCGATACCCTTCTGCAACTGCTTCGACTTCATCGGGTCGTCATTCTCGATATACTTGAAGAGCTCCGGCGAGAACGAGGGCAGTCCGCGGAAGTGGAGCTGCTCGCCCTCTGTGAGCGTGTCGCCGATCTTGAAGACGCCGCCCGTATCCGGCAGTCCTACGATGTCGCCGGGCCAAGCTTCTTCGATGGTGCTCTTGCGCTGGGCCATGAACTGAGTGGGCGAGGTAAAGCGCATCGTCTTCTGCTGACGCACATGCAGATAGGGCTGGTTGCGGCGGAATTGTCCCGAACACACCTTACAGAAGGCGATGCACGAGCGGTGGTTGGGGTCGATGTTGGCCGTAATCTTGAAGATGAATCCCGTGAACTTCTTCTCGTCAGGCTGCACATCGCGCTCATCGGCCTTTACAGGACGGGGCGAGGGTGCTATCTCCACGAAGCAGTTGAGCAGTTCCTGCACACCGAAATTGTTCAGGGCAGAACCGAAGAATACGGGTGCCACCTCGGCAGAGCGGTAGGTCTCGACATCGAACTCAGGGTAGACGCCGTCGACCAGCTCCAGATCCTCGCGGAGCTTGGCGGCATCCTGCTCGCCTACAATGTCGTCAAGCATTGTACTTTTGATATCCACTTCGCGCTTCTCTGTCACACGCTGCTTGTCAGGGGTGAAGAGGTCGAGCTTCTGTTCATATATGTTGTATACGCCCTTGAACTTCGCTCCCTGGTTGATGGGCCAACTCAAGGGGCGCACCTTGATCTCCAGTTCCTGTTCCAGTTCGTCCAGCAGGTCGAAAGGATCGCGGCCCTCGCGGTCCATCTTGTTGATGAAGATGATGACGGGCGTCTTACGCATTCGGCAAACGGTCATCAGCTTACGGGTCTGCGTCTCCACACCCTTGGCGCCGTCTACCACAATGATGGCAGAGTCGACGGCGGTCAGCGTACGGAACGTATCCTCGGCAAAGTCCTGGTGCCCCGGGGTGTCAAGGATGTTCACCTTATACTCTATGTCCTTGCCCTCAGGCGTATAGTCGAACTCCATCACCGAGGTTGACACGGAGATACCGCGTTGCTTCTCAATGTCCATCCAGTCGCTAGTGGCGGTCTTCTTGATCTTGTTGTTCTTTACCGCTCCGGCCACCTGTATCTGTCCGCCGAAGAGCAGAAACTTCTCCGTCAGCGTGGTCTTACCTGCATCAGGATGCGATATTATCGCAAATGTCCTTCTACGTTCTATCTCTTGATTCATAATTTGTCAATACATTCTTTTAGCGACTCCTCCCAGTAAGGGATCTCGAGGTTGTAGGTCTGCTTGATTTTCGTCTTGTCGAGCACCGAATAGTGTGGGCGATGTGCCGGCGTGGGGTATTCCGAGGTGTGAAGAGGCCGCACGTGACATGTAGTGATACCAGCCAAGCGATGGATGGCCTTGGTGAAGTCGTACCATGAGGTAACGCCTTCATTGGAGAAATGATATACGCCGGGCCTTATGCCCTTGTCAATGGCCGTCATGATGATGCGTGCAAGATCTCGTGCGTAAGTTGGCGTGCCTATCTGGTCGAAGATAACGCCCAACTCCTGCTTCTCACGTCCTAAGCGTATCATGGTCTTCACAAAATTATTGCCAAAGGTGCTGTAGAGCCATGCTGTCCGAATAATCATCGTCCGACGGCAAAACTTTGTAACCCCCAGTTCACCTGCCAGTTTGGTCGATCCATAGACGCTATCAGGACAGGGCGTGTCAGTCTCTACGTATGGAGTAAACTTTGTGCCGTTGAACACATAGTCGGTCGAAATCTGTATCATCCACCCGCCACGTTTCTCCACAGCCGCAGCCAGATAGGCCGGAGCCACCGTGTTCAACGTGGTGCAAAGTTCCTTGTTGTCCTCGGCTTTGTCGACAGCCGTATAGGCAGCACAGTTGACGATGCCGTCAATCTGCCGCTCGGCAACAAACTGTTCCACGGCCAACTGGTTGGCTATGTCCAATTCCTCGATGTCTGTATTATACCACTCGTGCTGCTGAAATTCTTTTTCCAACAGCTGCATCTCGTTTCCCAATTGGCCGTTACAGCCGGTAATCAATATCTTCATGCGACGTTCTTATTTCGTTATCTTTCACTCAAACTCCAGCGGTTCCTGCTTGTCTTTCAGGTAATAGTCGTTCAACATACCGATAAAGGTTGATATTTCCTTGACAGCATGCTCCGTATTTGTAGTTATCTCCTTCTTTTGCAATCGCAGCATCATCACACCGTAGAGCGAGTTGAAACATGTTTCCACCTCGTTTTCATCCTTGTTGGCACCGCGGTTACGCAACTCAACGATATAAGGAAGCACTTTATAATATTCGGCATTATAGAAGGGGAACTTCGTCGACGACAGCAACTGCTGATGCAACTCCTGCAGCTGCTGCATGACCACCTTGTTGATTTGCAGATGCCCCTGTTCGCGACAACCCTCCTGGTTCATCATGCGAATGAGGTTGCCAAACCAGTCGGTTTCCTCTTCTTTCTGCTCGTCGCTATAATCGAAACGGTCAATGTATTCATGGCGGATTCGGCTCAGCTGACAGCCAAACGCCCTGATGGTGTCCTCCACCTGCCACATATACAGCAGGTATTCGGCTATATTTTTCTTACGTAACTCCTGTGCTATAAACACGACTTTATTGATTAACTGGTTTATTATTTTCTATTTCCCATCTACTACCAACGGATGAGATTGGTCGTAGTGCCCAAAAGCATAATGATGGAGCCGATAATTACGGCAACACCTATAATTTGGTTGATGATGCGAATACCGTTGGTATCAAACTTCGTCCGTATCTTGTCAACCAGCCACGTCAGTCCCCACCACCATAGCAGCGCACCACCCACAATGCTGGAAAAGCCCACCAGCATCTCGAACGGATGGTTTGGCAGCACAAAGGCAAACTGGGCATACATAGCCAAAAAAAGGAAGATGATAAGCGGATTGGAGAAGGTGACCAGAAAAGCCGTCCACATATTATACCATACGGTGCCCTTCTGCTGCCCAGACTGATGCATCTTGCGGGTGGGATCAGAACGATAGGTAAAGATTCCGAAGCACAACAGCAACAGCGAACCGACTATCTGCAGATAGAAACGGTTCTGGTCGTTGTTGATGAAATCCATCACAAAAGTCATACCAAAACCGGCAAACCCTGCGTAAATGATATCGCTGGCAGCAGCACCAAGACCTGTGGCAAGACCGTACCAGCGTCCCTTGTTCAGAGTACGTTGCACACACAGAATGCCGACAGGCCCCATAGGAGCTGAGGCAATCATCCCGATGAGCATACCCTTGAAGATGAAATCTAATATATTAATAGGTACATGAAAAGGCATATCGAGTGCAAAAGTACAAAAATAATACGAAATACTTCAGTTTTTCAGCCTAAAACTTTGCATTATCACTCTTTTTTCATAACTTTGTGCCTGCTTAACGCGAAATTATTCATCACTAAAAACATAAAAAGCAATATGATTGAACAACCAGGAATCAAGCCGTACGTCATCGGCTTAGACTTAGGAGGCACTAACTCCGTTTTCGGCATCGTCGATGCCCGTGGCGAAATCAAAGCAACAACAGCCATCAAGACTGGCGGCTACGATAATGTCGAAGATTACGTCAAGGCTTGCGTGGAAGCACTACAACCCATCATTGAGCAGGTGGGAGGCATCGAGAAGATTAAGGCCATGGGCATTGGTGCGCCCAATGGCAACTACTATAACGGCACTATCGAGTTTGCACCCAATCTGGCATGGGCCAAGAACGGTGTTGTGCCCCTGGCCAAGTTGTTCAGCGACGGGCTGGGAGGCATCCCCGTAGCACTGACCAACGATGCCAATGCTGCCGCCATCGGTGAGATGGTTTATGGTGTGGCTCGCGGCATGAAGAACTTCATCGTCATCACGCTTGGAACGGGCGTGGGCTCGGGCATTGTCGTCAACGGACAGCTGCTCTACGGTCATGACGGCTTCGCTGGCGAACTGGGACACGTCACGATGGTGCGTGGTGCCGAGGGACGCTCCTGTGGTTGCGGACGTACAGGCTGTTTGGAAGCTTACTGCTCAGCCACCGGTGTGGCACGCACCGCCCGCGAACTGCTGGCCAAGACTGACCGTCCTAGCATTCTGCGCGAGATGAATCCCGAGGACATCACCTCACTCGATGTCAGCATCGCAGCCGGCAAGGGCGACGAACTGGCCAAGGAGATTTATGAGTTCACAGGACGTATGCTCGGCGAAGCATGTGCTGACTTCACCGCCTTCTCTTCACCTGAGGCCTACATCTTCTTTGGAGGAATGGTAAAGGCTGGCGACCTCATCATGGAGCCCATCAAACGTTCCTACAACGAGCACGTCATGAACATATTCAAGGGCAAGGCTCAGTTCCTGGTCAGCGGACTCGACGGTGCTTCAGCCGCCGTACTCGGTGCATCGGCCATCGGATGGGAAATCTGATTTTGACAAGAAAGTGGCTGATATGCCACTCCACATTTCCCGTTTCTCGCTTCATAGGAAAAGAGGTTGGTGCAGGACGCTACCAACCTCCGCCTATGAAACAATAAGCGATGTGGCAATGGCCATCATGAAGCTTATCGGTGGCAAATATAGGAATAAATTAGAGAAAAAGCAAATTTTCTTGTCAAAAAATACCGCATAACGTTAACAAATCATAATTAAACTATGAAAGGAATCGTACTGGCCGGGGGCAGCGGAACACGCCTCTACCCCATTACAAAGGGCATCTCCAAGCAGCTCATCCCCATCTTTGACAAGCCCATGATCTACTACCCCATCTCTGTACTCATGCTGGCAGGCATCCGCGAGATTCTCATCATCTCGACACCCTACGATCTGCCGGGCTTCAAGCGGTTGCTGGGCACGGGTGAAGAATTGGGCGTACGCTTCGAGTATGCCGAACAGCCCAGTCCAGACGGACTGGCACAGGCATTCATCATCGGCGAAGAGTTTGTTGGTTCTGATGCCGTCTGCCTCGTACTTGGCGACAACATTTTTTACGGTAGCGGCTTCACCGGCATGCTCAAGCAGGCCGTCAAGAGTGCAGAACAGGACGGTCGCGCCACCGTCTTCGGCTATTACGTCAACGATCCTGAACGCTACGGCGTGGCCGAGTTCGACAAGGAGGGCAACTGCCTCAGCATTGAGGAGAAACCCCAGCACCCCAAGTCCAACTATGCCGTCGTAGGTCTCTACTTCTATCCCAACAGCGTTGTAGAGATAGCCAAGCACATCAAGCCCTCGGCCCGTGGCGAACTCGAAATCACCACCGTCAATCAGGAGTACCTGCAGCAGAAGAATCTGATGGTGCAGACACTGCAGCGCGGCTTTGCCTGGCTTGACACGGGCACCCACGACTCACTCTCTGAAGCTTCCACGTTTATTGAAGTCATCGAGAAACGTCAGGGGCTGAAGATTGCCTGTTTAGAGGAAATTGCATACAAGCGCGGTTGGATTACCAAGGAGCAGCTCAAAGCCATCGCCCAGCCAATGATTAAAAACGACTACGGACAGTACTTGCTGCGCCGTGCTGAAGAGGCTTATCAGCGTTAGATAAAACAACGATAAACGAAAAAAGTGAGAGATTTTTCTCTCACTTTTTTCATACTACACTCATCACTTACTTCGCAAACTGCTGCACGCAGCGACGCAGGGCAGTGGGATTACCCATATCATACATGGTGCCTTTGAGACGTACACCCATCATGCCACTCTTCTGTCGAACAGCATCAAGGGCTGCCGTAAGTTCTATCTCACGCTGGTGGTCACCCTCACTGTCAGCCTTGGCAATGTCGGCTTCCAGTTGCTCAAAGACATCAGAGGTAAGAATATACTGTCCGAAAACGGAATAGTACTCCTTGACGCCTTCACTGTTGCGAACACCTAAGAAGTCTTCAGCGTACGAGGCCTTGGGCTTCTCATGCATGGTAGCAACGCTGAGGATGGTGTGTTCCTTATTCTCCCAGACGCCACTGAGGATGCCATAGTGGCTGACATCGGCTAACGGCACGGGATGGATGCTGACCATGAGCTGGTTGTAACGCTCGTACTCCTCAATGAGCTGCAGGGCGCAAGGCTTGTTGGACTGGCTGCGATAGAGCGTATCGCCCAATAGCAACAGAACGGGTTCACCGCCGGCAAACTCGGCAGCCTGATAAACAGCATGGCCGAATCCGCGCTTCTCGTGCTGGTAGACGTAGTGCAGACGCTTGCCAATGTCCAGGATGCGGTTCTCATACTCCTGAGCCTCCTTGTTGAGTTTGCGCAAATGTTCGTCGCTCAGGGGACGTTCGAAGAAGTCTGTGTACTGTATGCGCTCTTCTTCTGAACCCAGCACAAGACAAATCTCCTCTACCCCACTCTTCACCAGTTCTTCCAGCAGGATGAGAATGACAGGGCGCACCATGCCGTCGCTGCAGGGTATGGGGAAGAAGTCTTTCTTCAGCGCACGCGTAGCAGGATATAGTCGAGTGCCAAAGCCGGCCACGGGGATGATGGCTTTGCGGACGGTGTGTACCGGTCGCAGTGTCAGCGAGTAGGCCTTCATGCCTTGGGCATTCAGGTACTGGATGAGTTGCTGCTGGTCTTCAGCCGACCGTGCTAGAAACTGCACGGAGCCGTCGCCATGCGAACCCACGCCTTTGCCGCCATAGACCATAGGTTGTATCTGCGGGTCGTGCAGCACCTCGTGCAGCTTGGGTGCCCAGAGGGCTGGCGACATGGGGGCTATGTGCTCGTCGAACATCTTCTCAGCGTCAGTCATCAGCTGTCCCAGTGTTTCTGCATCGCCCTTAGCCATACAGTCAATAGCCTTGTTCACAATGTCGTGATTCCACTCGCCCAGCGCTTTGTGCAGGTTCTGCTCGGCTTCATTGGTGGCAAAGGGATAGGCCTTGTTCAGGTCGGACAGAATCTTGATAGTGTCTTTCTCGGCACAAAGGTCGGCAAACACCCAGTAGAGCGACTTCTTAACGTTGAGCGACTTGACCTCAATCTCGTCGCCGTCAAAGGTCATCAGGTTGGGCTTCACGCCAAAGGCACAAGCCTGGTCCAGACGTCCGCAACGACTCGACGTGCGCAGCTCGCCCAGATAGGCAATGTTCATTTCGCCCAGCGTGTTGAGGTTCAGATTATATAATAAATTGAATGCGCGCGCGACAAGCACACAGATGGCCGCCGACGACGACAGACCACTTTTCATGGGCAGCGTCATGTCAGTGATGCGGATACGCACACCGCCCACCTTATACCACTCCAGCATGTAAGAGGCCACACCGGCACAGTAGCAGAAGAACGATCCGGAACGTGCCACGCGCTTCAATTCTCCCTCATTCATGCGGCACGAGAAGTCGCGCCAAATGTCGTCAATCTCAGGGGCATCGCTGTGCATTTCGAAAATAGACGACTTCTCCACCTCGGCATAGATGCCCTGCTCGATACCCGTCACGATGGCAGCACCGGGCAGGATGTCGGCATTCATGGTGCGGTAGTGGCCTGCCCAGTCAGTATGTTCTCCAAACAGGCACAAACGGCCTGGAACAAAAAGTTTAAGCATGTCTCTTTTCTATGTTTTAGGTTTTATCGTGATACAAAGGTACAACAAAAACGGTTAAAACCTCACTTTTTGCTAAAAAAGTTTGGCGGATTTGATATTTTTATATACTTTTGCAGCGAAAATAATAACAAAAGTTAATAACAAACATCAATACCCGTTGCCTATCGACACAGCTATACTTCATAAAAAACAAATAAAAACAAATGAAGAATTACGCAGGCTTTACCGACGAAGAGTTGGCATTGCAGTATGTTGGAGGAGAATACAGGGCGTTTGATGAGTTATTAGCTCGTAATCAGCAAAGGCTCTATAAATATATCCTGTTCGTGGTGCGCGACCCCGAACTGGCCAACGATGTCTTCCAGGACACGTTCGTCAAGGTCATCACCCGCCTGCAGCAGGGGCGTTATACAGCCAGTGGCAAGTTTTCCTTCTGGCTGACCACCATAGCTCATAACATCATCATGGACAGCTATCGCCAGCAGAAGAGTGAGCACATCGTGGAGACTGACGAGGACAACGACCTGAGCAACCTGCAGAGCGATGAGCTGATGGACATTAACCGCGAGAACGAAATTGTCAACGCACAGGTGCTCAACGACGTGCGCCACATCATGGATGCACTGCCCGCCGCCCAGCGAGAGGTGGTCTACATGCGCTACTATCAGGGAATGTCGTTCAAGGAGATTGCCGAAACCACAGGAGTAAGCATCAACACGTCACTGGGGCGCATGCGCTACGCACTGATTAACATGCGGCGAATGGCGCGTCAGCACGAACTGCAGTTGAACCTGGAACTGTAGGTGCTTCTTATATCTTATCACCTAAACAGCGAAGCTCATGAATGGTCTGCTCAGGATGCGGACTCTTGAAGACGTAGCTGCCACTGACAAGCACATCAACACCAGCCTTCACCAGCCGTGGAGCTGTTTCGCCCTGAACACCACCATCCACCTCTATCAATGCCTGAGACCCGCTGTCGCTGATGAGACGGCGCAGTCGCTGCACCTTCAAGATGGTGTTCTCTATGAACTTCTGGCCGCCAAAACCTGGGTTTACACTCATCAGCAGCACCATGTCGACATCGGCAATGATGTCTTCAAGAACTGACACCGGTGTCGACGGGTTGAGCGTCACACCGGCTTTCATGCCCGCCTGATGAATCTCCTGCACGGTGCGGTGCAGATGCGTACACGCCTCGACATGCACATTCATCATCATCGCTCCCAAACGCGCCGTCTGCTGGATATATTGTTCAGGGTGAACTATCATGTAGTGTACGTCAAGTGGCTTCTTACACTTCGTCGCTACAGCCTCCAATACAGGGAATCCGAACGAGATGTTTGGCACGAAGACACCATCCATCACGTCACAGTGCAACCAGTCGGCCTCGCTGCGGTTAATCATTTCCAGCTCACTGTCCAAGTGCAGGAAGTCAGCAGCAAGCAACGACGGGGAAACCTTTGTAGCCATTCTTCTGATTCTTTGTTGAATTACACATCCGCGCATACTGCTTCAGAAACAGGATGGTCGACGGACTGGGTTGAAATTCGTCTTGGGTAAAATGCGTCATAGGCAAGCAGTTTTGTTTATTATACATTTGTAATGTCAAGTAATGAATGCCCTTTTCAGGAAGCCTTCATACACATATATAACGAAAGCCTATGGCGGTTTATTTTATCCACAGAAAAAAATATTTCTCCCGGTCTCATTTCACGTGTGCCAGCTCCAGGTTCTTCATGCCGTTCAGGAAGTCGCTGGCCGCCATACGCTTCTTGCCGGCCAACTGTAGTTCCAACAACTCAAGGAGTTCGTCGGCAGCAGAGACATAAAGCCGGCGACCCTCTATGACGATGCCGCCACACTTCTGCCCTGCCCTGCCCGTCTTACGAGCCTTATATATCTTCAGCACCGTCTCGCGTCCGTCCTCCGTCACCAGCGTAGTCCACGCACCTGGCACAGGACTCAGGCCCCTGATGAAGTCATACACCTGCTTGGCGGTCTTCGTCCAATTGATTTCGCATGTATCCTTGAAAATCTTCGGAGCAGGCTTTAAGGAGTTGAGAGTTGAGAGTTCTCCCACCTGAAGGTAGGAGCGAGCAGAACTCGTTGGAGAGCGGAGCGCATCCTCCTGACTCATTGTTTCCGGATGGCCGTCGGCAGCAATAATGGCATCCAGCGTTTCTAAGCACAGCTGGGCTCCAAGGTGCATCAGCCCGTCGTAGACATACTCCACATCAGCATCGTCAGGAATGGCGAAGCGCTTCTTCATGATGATGCGCCCCGTGTCAATGTCGTGGTCCAAGAAAAACGTCGTCACACCCGTCTCCGTCTCGCCATTGATGACGGCCCAGTTGATGGGTGCTGCGCCACGGTATTGCGGCAATAGGGCGGCATGCACGTTGAACGTACCATACTCAGGCATCGCCCACACCACCTCAGGCAGCATGCGGAAGGCCACCACCACCTGCAGGTTGGCGCGGTAGGCACGCAGCTGCTCCACAAACTCCGGATCCTTCATCTTCTCCGGCTGCAGCACGGGCAGTCCGTGCTCCACAGCATACTGCTTCACTGCTGAAGGCTGCAACACACTTCCGTGCCTGCCCACAGGCTTGTCAGGCTGCGTCACCACAGCCACCACCTGATACTCGTTCTCAACCAATGCCCGCAGCGTTTCCACGGCAAACTCGGGCGTTCCCATAAACACAATCCTAAGGTCTTCTTTCTTCATCATGCCTGCAAAGGTACGATTAAGCGAGCGAAACACAAAATAAAAGGGTATTTATTTTGTGTTTCCGAGCGAGAGTACCTAAGACCGTCAGGTCAAAGGTACGATTAAGCGAGCGAACCACAAAATAAATACCCTTTTATTAACTCCTTTGGCAAGCAAAGAAAGCCGGTATGCAAGTCTTTCAAACAAATGGCAGGGCCGACCGCTCCTAATCCTGACTCATGTCGTGCACCATCTTTCTGTACATATCATACATACGTCTGCGCGAGATGTAGCCTTTCAGATGCTGACTGCCATCCAACACCGGCAACCAGTCGGCCTGCGTACGCTCAAAGGTCTTCATCACCTCGTTCATGGGCGTGTCGTCACCCAGCGTGGCAGCAGGCGCCACCATCAGCTGCGAGGCCGTGAAGTGATGGTACAGCTCAGTGCGGAACACCACATGGCGAATCTTCAGGATGTCCACCTCGCCCAGCAGCACGCCGGCGGCATCAGTCACTGGCAGCACCGAGTTGCGTGAGCGGCTGATCTTGTGAACCATCTGCCCCAGCTCCATGTCAGGACTCACTGCCTGGTAGTCGCGGTCAATCACCGAGTCCAGGCTCATCAGCGTCAGCACGGCATGGTCCGTATGGTGGGTGACGAGCCGTCCTTGGCGTGCCAGCCGCATGCCGTAGATGCTGTGTGGTTCGAAGATGATGATGGTCAGATAGCTGGCCACGGAAACTATCATCAGCGGCATGAACATATTGTAGCCACTGGTAATCTCGGCAATGAGGAAGATGCCCGTCAGCGGTGCATGCATCACACCCGACATCACACCGGCCATGCCTAACAGTGCAAAGTTCTTCTCCGGCACATAGACACCCACCTGGTTGATGTTCCACAGTCGCGAGAAAAGGAATCCCGTAAAGCAGCCTATGAACAGTGAGGGGGCAAACGTACCGCCACAACCGCCGCCACCGTTGGTGGCACTGGTGGCAAACACCTTGGTCAGCAGCACCAGGGCAATATATAATATAAGGTATTCGGAATGCCCGTAGAACAATGAGCCGTCCAGCACCTGATTCCAGTCGGCCTCGGTCTTGCCGTTCAACAGGAGGTTGATGCTGTGGTAGCCCTCACCATAGAGCGACGGGAACAGGAAGATGAGTGTGCTCAGAATGGCTCCGCCCATCAGCAGGCGCAAGTATGGCTTATCCTTGAAACGGCCAAACAGGTCCTCGCACGCATTCATTGTGCGGATGAAGTAGAGGCTCACCAGTCCGCAGGTAACGCCCAACAGCACGCAGGCCGGCACACGCTCGACGGTCCACCCTGAATCCAGGTGGAAAGTAAACAGCGACGCATCGCCCCTCAGTATGTAGGTAAAGCACGTAGCCGTCACACAGCTCACCAGAATGGGCAGCAGCGAAGCCATCGTCAGGTCAATCATCAGCACCTCAAGTGTAAACACCAGTCCGGCTATCGGTGCCTTGAAGATGCCTGCTATGGCACCGGCAGCACCACAGCCCACCAGCGTCATCAGTGTCTTGTTGTCCAGTCGGAACAGCTTACCCAGGTTCGAGCCAATGGCCGATCCCGTCAGCACAATGGGAGCCTCGGCACCCACCGAGCCACCAAAGCCGATGGTGATGGCCGACGCTATCACGCTCGACCACGTGTTGTGTCCTTTGATGCGACTGCGGTTCGACGAGATGGCATACAGTATGCGCGTGATGCCGTGCGAGATGTCGTCCTTCACCACATGACGCACAAAGAGCGATGTCAGGTAGATGCCTATCACCGGATACACCAAGTAAAGCCAGTTGTACGAGTCTTGTGCAAAGCGGCCCGTCAGCAGCGCCACAATCTGGTTGATGAGTCCGTGCAATATCCATGCCGCCACGGCAGATAACAGTCCCACCAACAGTGCCAGCAGTATGAGGAACAACCTGTCACTGACTTTCTCCTGACGCCATTCGTGCAGGCGCGTCAGCCATAGGCGCCAACCCCGTGTCTCTATTTCTTTTTCCATCATTGAGATTGCAAAAGTACAAAGAAAATCCCGACTCACCAAATCATTTTCTCATTTTCATACACAAAATAAAAAGGTATTTATTTTGTGTTTCGCTCGCTTAATCGTACCTTTGACCTGACGGTCATAGGTACTCTCGCTCGGAAACACAAAATAAAAAGGTATTTATTTTGTGTTTCGCTCGCTTAATCGTACCTTTGCCCCATGAAACGTACTTATCTACTTACGGCCATCCTCGCCACCACCCTGCTCTGCTTTGCCCAGCAGGCTGTCGTCAACGACCAACACCACTTCCCGAAGACGGTGCCGGCTGGCAACTACTCCGGCATCACCTACCTCGGCGGCGACCGTTATGCCGTGGTCAACGACAAGTCGCCCATGGCGGGTTTCTACCTCATGACCATCCGCACCGACTCTGTCACCGGCGACATTCTCGATGTGCGCTGCGACTCTTTCCTCACCAGTCGTCAGCCCAACCGCGACGAGGAGGGCATCTGCTACGTACCACACGCCAACAGCGTCTTCGTCAGTGGCGAGGCTGATGGCCAAATCATCGAGTACACCCTTGACGGTCACCCCACCGGTCGACGACTGGCCCTCCCCGACATATTCAGCACGGCTCATGGCAACAGCGGCTTTGAGGCGCTTACCTACAATGCCACGACCCATCGCTTTTGGACCACCACCGAGCAAACGCTGCGCAGCGATGGCGACAAGCCAAACATCAAGAAAAAGATTCCAAACCGACTGCGCCTGCAGAGTTTCACCGACGATCTGCAACCCGCCGAGCAATACTGGTATGTGTCCGACTCGTCGGCAGTCACCAGCACCGAAGGCACCAGCGACTTAGGCATCAGTGCCCTGGCAGCCCTCGATGACGGACGTCTGGTGGTGCTGGAACGCGAAATTCGCAAGACCAAGAACAACATCGGCTCCTTTGTCCACGTCAAGCTCTTCGCCGTCAGTCCCACCCCTCCTACGAGCCCTGACCGCCTTGACCTTCAGGACAAAGAACGTTCCTGCGAGCTCGGCTCACTCCTACCTTCAAGTGGGAGAACTCCCGACACATTGCACAAGGAACTGATTGCCGAGTTCCGCACACGCATCAACCTCACAGCACGCTCCTTCGCCAACTACGAAGGCATGTGCTTAGGGCCGCGTCTTGCTGACGGGCGCCAGCTGCTCATTCTCTGTGCTGACTCGCAGAACCAGTACCGCGGCATTCTCAAGGACTGGTTCCGCAGTGTTGTTCTGGCGGAATGATTCATACAAAAACCCCTCGACTCACCACGAGCCAAGGGGGAATTATAAACTTAATTTCCAAAAAAATGAAAAAAAACATTTTGGGCCCACACACCTCGCGGTGTCGTTCGGTGGCCCGAATTTCTTACTGTTATAACATTTACAATTAATAGCCAAACATGTTGGGGTCGGGTTCCTCCTGGCCGGGAGCCAGCGGGTCAGTAATCTCACCGACCTTTGACAAACAGATAATGCTCTGCATACCAATCTTTACAACTTCCATTTCCGGATTAATATATGTCTTCTTCATAACGTTGTTCTTAAAATAATTATTTTTTATTTTTATTTCACCACGACCTTCCGTCCGTTCACGATGTACAGACCCTTCGTGGGCTGAGCCACGCGCTGACCGTTCAGGTTGAAGTACTCACCTCTTACATCTTCCTTCTGACTTCTCACTTCGCTAACGCCAGTGGTCTCACCGTCGAAGTAAGCGAACGAGGGAGCACTCGTGAACTTGCTGGCAGGAATATAAGCCTTCGTGCCAGGCAGCGTCGAACCGCTTGCCAGCAGACCGAAGCCAAGTTTACCGTCAGCGTCCTTACCAAGTACATAGTAAGAAGAACCATCACCTGTTACGGGACCGGCCACGAGGTCGTTGTCAGTTACAGCGGCAGGAGAAATGCTTGAAGCCTTATGCAACTGATATGAGGCTTTGGCACCCTTGATGACAAGTGGAGTATTGGCAGGAGCAGCCTTCACCTCAGTCAGTGTAATCTTGTCACCATCAGCCTTGGCAGCATAAGCAGTTACCCCTGTGGTAGCCTCGAAGAATGCGTCATTACTCAGTACGACAGTAGCATAGCCTGCGTCTGTAACGGTCACTGCGTCTGCGTCAGCTAATGTTTCAAATTCAATTTTAATGAAACGGATCATTGTTTCTGTATCGCTACCAGTCTTTGCGGTCAAAACGACTTCTCCTGCAGCAACATAGGCCACGGCTTCTTTGGTAGAACTGCTTTGATAACTTGATACACCTGTATTTTCTCCATTAACATATAGGTAGCGATTGCCGTCAGCATCATTATTACGATTACCAGTATTGGAGAAAGTAACCTTGATTATACCAGGGACGGTTGTTGTAAATGCCACTTTATTGCCCTGAAGCATATATACTTCGCCCTGCTTACGAGTTGCAAACTCACAAATAACTGACAGAGCCTGTGCGTTGAAGTTCCCGTCGTTTTTCACTTCAGCGAGATTAGAAAGAAGGAATTCCTCGCTCTTGGTGGGCGATGTTGTGTCATCCAACTTAACATCATCATTATATGCCTTTGACCAGTCCCAAGTGGTGGATCCTGTTACGTTGGTCTTAGTTAGAGTGCGTTGCGCAGTCTTTGAATAATTTAAGGTGTAGTTCTGTGTAGTAGCACCTGTGTAAGCAAAAGCCAAAACAGTTTCTGCTGCTGTAGTTGCAGATGGAGTGATGGTGAACTCCTGGTCAATAGTACCGTCAGTGATATCCACCGTTGCAGGAGTTACTGTAACCCCCGATGCTGTAGGAGCATTGAATGTTCCATTTGCCAGATTTGCACCAGTCAGGGTTACCTTGGCCGTTCCTGTAGCCTCGTACGACTTCAAAGAAATGGTACCTGTGGCTGAAGAAAGAGCAATAGTTGGTGTCACGTCTTTCTTCACCTTTACCGTATAGACGGTTTCACCGATAGTGGCTGTGCCGGTGAAATAGCCGTCAGTTACTGTGCCGCCGAAGGTGACATCAACGTCTTCATCAGTTGTAGAAGAGTCATCATAAGTGACTGTCTTCACAAGCTTAACATTATCAGGTGTAGATAGTGCTGTAACATCATCACTCAACGTAATTGTAGTACCACTTACGCTATAACCGTTTGTTGCAGCGTCCTTTGTCATGGCGGTGTCGTCAACCTTTACAGCGTTAGTTGCTGCCAAGGTCTCACTGGTGACGGTCTTAGAACGGCTTATAATAATTTTTTGTAACATCACTTTTTTGCCACTAGGGAAAATACCATTCACAAAAAAAGTGGTAACATCTTTTAGCTCACTTGTAGAAGTTATATTAATTGTTTTAGTTTTAACACTTTTTTCATCCTCACTACTTAAAGTGACCTTGGGAGTGCTTTCGTTAGTTGTTGAACTAGCACCAATATAGAAACCATAATTGTTGTCAGGACTACTGGTTTCAGCTTGGTAAAGAGTAATGTTAATTGCGTCATTTTCATTAATAGAAACACCTGTTGGTAATTCTATTCTCATAGAAGAATTTGTTCCATCAAACTTAATTCCATACATGTTGCTAGATTTCGCTTGGGAACAACTAGTTGTAATTGTAGAGCCCTCAGTGTAAGTAATATTATCCTTCGTACTTGCATCATAAGAAAAGATAACATCTTGTCCCCACGCCGACCCAATCGAGACGAGCGCGAGCGTTAATAAAGTAAAAATTTTCTTTTTCATAATTGATTATATTAATTTTACAGATTAGTAGCAAGCCGATGGGACCGTTGCCCCATTGTCGTTTGCAAAGATACACAGTTATGGGGAGAAAACAAAATTTTTGTGCAAAATATTACAGAAATGTTACGAAAGCGTTTACGTAACGGCCCCCTCTCCCCCACTCTTCATTGTACTAAGCAGGCCAGGAGTCATGCCCTGCAACGTGTCGTGACTGATAAAAAAAGGCACAAAGTGTTGTGTGTGAGAAAGCAATTTCAGTGAATTTGGTCGGCATTACAGCCTCAATAATCACCTATATTAATGCTAAACGTGGATGTATTATATATCCTCCCCCTGCCCGACAATGGAGGCAGGGGGAGGATAACAAAGGGTTTAGAAATCGTCTACGATTGTCATTTCAGGAGCACCCCACTCTGAGGGAGTATTTTCTGAAGTGCTTGAGGGAGAAGTTGCAATCATGTTTGCAGTCTCTATCTTGTATTCCTCTACTGAGGGCTGTATATATTCTTTTTTCATAATGCTGTTCTTTTTAAGCCTTTTTATGCCCCCTAAGTTAGGGGGATGAGGGTCTGAACAAGCGATTATCAGACCCACGATTACTACTGTTTACGGGGAACCTGCGCCTGTTCAGGCCCCTGATCCCCTGACTTAGGGAACTAAAACTTTCCGTCCGTTCACGATGTACAGACCCTTCGTGGGCTGGATGACGCGCTGACCGTTGAGGTTGAAGTACTCACCACTTACATCGTCCTTCTGACTTCTTACTTCGCTAACGCCAGTGGTCTCACCAATCTCGATGGTCAGTGCAGGAGCAGTCAGGCTTGCTGCCGGAATATACACGATGCCTGCGGCAGGCGCTGTGGCCGTGTATTTGTAAAAGGCAATGCCGTCCTCAGCACCGTAGCCCAGACGATAGCCGACAACATCGTTTGATCCGTCGCTTGCCTGAAGGATGTTGCTTCCTAACGTGGCAGTGGTAGCAGTCTCTGTCAGCGTCATAGAGTAGCCAGCATTAGTGGTCTTCACGACAACAGCATTACGGGCCGGGATAATCTTTCCAGCCTCAGCCTTCAGTGTCACAGTGCCTCCGGCAGCCTCCGACACAGTATAGATCGTCGTGTTAGCATCAACCTCGTAAGCCTTAGAATCATGATAGAAGGCTCGCCATCCGTCCATGTTGGCGGTAGTACTCAGCGTGATAGTGGTGCCACTGACTACGGGTTCAGAGGGTTCGGCGGGAGGTAGAGCGATGCTGATGGGGCCAACTCCTACATTAGAGCCTTTGGTGAACACCAATTTAACATATTTCACATCAGCAGCAAAAGCCTTTGTGGTTTTGAGAGTGAGCACATCATTCTGCGCTCCGCTAATAGAAAGAGACTCCACGTCAGTGAAGGTCTCACCGTCAGCAGAACATTGAACCGTTATTGAGGAGGTATTTGCTCCACCAATCATTTTTACACCAATAGTTACTTGTCCAGGCTGTTCGTTAGTCTTAATCAGGATATAGTCGCCTGTACCGTCAAATTTTACACAATATGGAGCGTTAGATTCTGCATAATCTGAACCTAAACCATTAGCTGTAACACCCAGCAGTGCTGTAAAGTCAGCACTTGCACCTCCAGCCCAGCTAAATGGCAGGGTTGCATAGTCGGGCAGATTGATTGTATATGTGGCTGAAGCAACAGTGCTGTTTGCCATGCCGTCTTTTGCTGCAATAGCCTTGATTGTCATTGTTTTGCCAACGGTGATGGCACTGGTGTACTCCGTGCTCTCAGTGGTGGGCTCACTGCCGTCAGTAGTATAATAGATGGTGGCACCATCAGTAGCGGTGCTAATGGTAACTGTCTTCACTTCCGTATAAATACCCTCTGCTAGCGAAAATGTTGGGGTAGCTGCAGGCTCTGCAATAGTATAGGAGGCCGATGCCACATCACTGTCAGGACATCCATCCTTTACGGCAAAAGCGTTGATAGTCTTAGCGGCATCGATGGTTATGGGCGATGAATAAACCGAGCTGCTTGTGGTAGGCGTGCTGCCGTCGGTGGTATAATAGATGACGGCTTCATCAGTGGTTGTACTGATAGTAACCGTAGTACCTGCTGCTACCGCTCCAGCTGTGGGCGAGAAGGTAGGCGTAGCAACCTTCTTGATGTGGCTGATAATCTTGCTGCCCGAGTTAAACTCGTAAGTTGAGTTGTACTTCTTGATATCGCCAAAGACGACCACGATGTCGCCTACGTTTACGTCGTCGGTAGAGGTGAACGAAGCACCGTTCAGACCCTTGCCCCTGTATATCTCAAACTTTTTTGTCTCTGTGCCATCATCTGAAATCCAGTAGTTCATGGCACCTGAAGATAAGTCGGAGCCGCCCACGCAGACTATACCACGCACATAAACGCCTGTTGTACCAGAAGCAGCATCGATAGCAGCAATGGCTTCGGCAACAGTCTTCGGAGTGATTTTAGTGAAGGTCATTTCGGCAACACTGCTGGCATAAGTGTCATCAGCATGTTTGGCGATAGCCTTGACCGTGGTAGTAGCATCAATAGTGAAAGGAGCGCTGTATGCAAAACATGTAGCAGACGTAGTTGTAGTAGGAGCATCACCATTCAGCGTGTAATAAATGGCTGCGTCAGTAGCAGATGCCGCGTTTGAAATAGAAACAGTGGTTGAAGTCAAGAAAGGAGTGTCACCGCTAATGGTCGGAGAGGCCGTGGTGCCTGCAGGGGTCTCTGCTTCCGCCTCGTATGTAACTGAGAATTTATTGCAATATACAGAGTTTTCTGTAGCTGCAATAGTAATAACTAAGTCTGCTGTCGCTTTAGTCTGCGTGATAGTTATATCTTTGTCAATATAAGAAGCATTCCCTAATCCAGTAATTTCCAGGGTTCCTATTGTAGTTGTGCCAATCTTTACAGTTGCAGTTCCGTTACCAGAACTCTTATTGTTGTGAACACTAAGTTTTACCCCTTTTATTGTTGTATTCGCATCCCAGCCACTCAATGTCAACGTCATAGATTTGTTTTGGGTAAGCTGTTCTTTATTATTAGTATAAGTGTTATGAAAAGTAGCAGTAACCCCTGTCGGTGCATTAGTAAGCGTTCCTGCAGAAGTGGAAGTTTGAACAAAAGTCAAAGTCTCATCCGTTGCCCACACTTTCATACTACCTATTACGAGGGCGCATAATAGGAGGGTTGATTTTAGTAAAAGTCTTTTCATAATTGATATAAATTTAGAATATTTAGTAATGATACCTTAATTATATATGATTTCCCAATATGTCTGCCGCAGGGCCGAGACCATACGACGATGCAAAGATACACAATATTATTGTAACAACAAAATATTTCGACGAAATTCAACAGTCTACTGTTGCATTAGGAAACGAAAAAGGAATATAGAACGCCTATCTTTATTTGACTCTCTCTGCCAGATGGAGAGGATTATTACGCCTGTCCCAAAAGTCAACAATCCAAATAATATTCTTGCTCACGTAGTATATCATACGATAGTTCTTGTTGATGGAGATAGCACGGTAACGGCGTGCCCGATTACTCAACAATGGTTCTGGATGACCAATAAAGGGATGTTTCACCAGTGCCTTGAGGCGATCATCTACCCTATCAACCATATCGTCTGCATAGCGTTTGCCTGCAAACTCAAAAAAAGTGCTGTATATCTTTTCGAAAGCTCTTTGGGCTGGTGTGGTAATCCTATATTGCATACGACGAAGCGTGTCTGTGCGCAAGCATAGACTTAAACTCTGTCCAGTCCATTCCTCCGTTACCATCTATCTCATGCTCAGCCTCATCAATGCGAGCATGAGCCTCTTCAATGTCAGTAGGACCAACTATCGGCATACCTGGCCAATGGTCAATACCGTATAACTGCTTGTTGTCCGCATTAACAGCTATGGCACCAACTGGTTCGGCTACAGTGTCGGAGCTGATAATATCTTTATTATTGTCTTCCATAAAATGCATAATCAAAGCACAACGCTTCATTTCCCAACATGTCTGCCGCAGGGCCGAGACCATACGACGATGCAAAGATACACAATATTATTGTAACAACAAAATATTTCGATGAAATTCAACAACTTGCTGTTGTATTCAAAGTCGTTTTACAAAATCTTGTATAAGGATAAGCGCCGCCATGATATACGAGATTATGTCTATACAACAATCAGGTGTGTCAAAATAGTGTTAGTTACATTTTGACACACCTGATTATTAAACTGCTGCAATAGCAATCCGAAAGACCGCTACTGCTTGTCTGCCCGCTCAATCCAACCGAGGTTGTCGCCACGGCGCACCTTGGCACCCTGATGGGCACTGATGTCGACGAGTTTGCCACCGAGACAGGCAGGAACAGGAACTATCTCGCCCCACGGAGCCTGGATGTAACAGAAGGTGTCGCCCTCACGGTACTGCTGTCCGATGAAGGGTTCCAGACAGGGCTCGCAGGCTCCCTCGCCCGAGAACTCGTAGTACACCTGTCCGGCCACGGGTGCAGTCAGTGGGTCGGCCTTGGCGTGCTTGAAGGCAGCCAGTTCGGCAGGGCTGAGCTTGGCACCGAGTTTGGCGTCTTTCTGCTTCTGCAGGTCGGCCAGGAAGTTCTTCTTTGCCATGCCGCTCTTATAGACGCGGTACTGCTCGGGATGCATGGCCAGTTCGAAGAGCTCTTCATCGTCCTGTCCCAGGTCCCAGCCGTTGTCCTGCATCTCCTTGCGGAAGTCGGGCAGGGCATCCTTCAGCAGTGTGTGCGGATCAACGTCGGTGAACTCCAGGTTCTTGCTCTTGGCCAGCTCCACAAGTTCGGGGGCTATCTGGCCGGGAATCTTACCCGACTTGCCGAGGATCATGCCCCACATGGCGTCGTCCATCATGACGTAGCGGCCCTTGCCCTGCTCAATGGTGAGCAGGTTCATCAGGGCGATGTTCTTGACGTACTGCGAGAAGGGGGTCACCAGTGGGGGATAGCCCACGCGCGGCCATACGTACTCTACTTCCTGGAACAGGCGCACGAGCATGTCGTCAATGGTCAGTTCGGCCTCGCCCTTCTTCTGGCGCAGCTTGTTGATTGAGGCATGGATGCCGCCCAGGTCGGCCATCATCGAACCCATCATGCCGCCGGGGAGTCCGCAGCCTAACAGCAGCGACGACATGTGCTTGTTGGCGGGATTGATAAAGTAGCCGAGCCAGTCGTCAACGAACTCCTGCGTCAGCGTGCGGGCCTGCATGTAGGCACTCATATTGATGTCGGCCACCTCGAAGCCTTCGTTCTTCAGCATGGACTGCACGCTGATGATGTCGGGGTGTACCTTACCCCACGACAGGGGTTCGATGGCGGTGTCGATGATGTCGGCACCGTTGTTGCACACCTCTAAGATGCTGGCCATGGACAGGCCGGGACCTGAATGTCCGTGATACTGGATGATGATGTCGGGATGCTTGGTCTTGATGGCCTTCGTCAGAGCGCCGAGCAGGGCGGGCTGACCGATGCCGGCCATGTCCTTCAGACAGATTTCCTCGGCACCGGCGGCAATGACTTCGTCGGCAATACTACTATAGTAGTCGACGGTATGCACGGGCGACGTGGTGATGCACAGCGTGGCCTGCGGAATCATGCCGGCCTCCTTTGCCCAGCGGATGGAGGGGATGATGTTGCGCACGTCGTTCAGTCCGCAGAAGATGCGGGGAATGTCAACACCCTGGGCTTTCTTCACACGGTACATCAGCTGGCGCACATCGTCAGGAACGGGATACATGCGCAAGGCATTGAGGCCACGGTCGAGCATGTGGGTCTGAATGCCCACCTCGTTGAAAGGCTTACAGAAGGCACGTACGGCCTCGTTAGGGTTCTCGCCGGCCAGCAGGTTGACCTGCTCGAAGGCACCGCCATTCGTCTCCACACGACTGAAGCACCCCATGTCGATGATGACGGGGGCTATGCGCTCTAACTGGTCCTTGCGGGGTTGGAACTTGCCGCTGGACTGCCACATGTCGCGATAGACGAGACTGAACTGAATCTTCTTTTTCATAATGAGTAATAATATCGTTTTTTTATTGAATATTGTTGCAAAGGTACAAATTTATTTTATAATTCTTCTTTCATCTTTCTTATTTTTCTTCGTATTTCTTATTTTTATTTTTTATTTCTTATTTTTCTTCGTACTTTTGCAGGCAAAAAGATGCAAAAACGATGAAGAAGACATTATTTATATTCGCAATAGCGGCCTTGCTGACGGGCTGCGGAGAAAGACAGCACGCGGCAACCAACGATACGACCATCAGCACGCACAAGAACCTGCCGGGCGACTCAGCACGCTACGGGCTGGCCGCCGATGGGAGTACGGACTCACTGCTGGTATTTCTGCCCTGCACCGGCGACCGACTGGACACATTTGACATTCTGCAGGCACGCCATGACCACCAGGTGTCAGGGTGGCTGCGCACGGGCGACAACCTGACCGTGCTCGTGGACAGCATGACGGACAGTACGATGGTGGTGCAGAAGGTGGCCCGGCGGGTCATCAACATCTCACAGCTGCAAGGGCTGTGGTGCTACGAGGTGACACCCCAGTGGCGCCGCGAGGTTCCTGAGGGACTGCCCGACAGCATCCGCCAACGACTGATGGCCCCACGCGAGTATGGTCTGGACCTGAATGCCGACGGCAGCGTACGCCCAATGGGTGGCCGGCAGCATCATGATGCTGACAGGATGAGCCCGGTAAAGTACCCGCCCCTACCCCGCTACCGGTCGTGGCACATGTACAACGGGCACCTCGTGCTCTGCTACGACAGCACGTCAGCCATAAAAGCAGACACAGCTGACATTCGCCAGCTGCGTCGCGATACGCTCGTTCTACTGTTCGGTGACCGCCAACAGCAGTACTACCGCAAGAAATAATTCTTCAGGGAACAACCACCTTCTTGCCATCAACGATGAACAGGCCACGGGTGGGAGTGGCTACGCGCTCACCGCGCAGATTATACACCACACGCTTGCCGCTGAGGGGCTTGACGATGTAGTCGAGACCCGTGCCGCCACTGGTGGTGATGCTGATGCTGTTCATCTTCATGTGCCCGGAGCCACTGCTGACGGTGAAGACCACCTCGGAGGCATCGCCCGTCCAGGTCATTCCGCTGACAGTGCCCGTCGACGCCTGCAGCGTCTTGCCTGAGTTGTCTTTCTCGGTAAAGGTGATGCTGGTCAGCGTACCGCTATTCAAAGAGACCTTCACTTCGTTGCCGGCATAGACGCGGATGTGGTCACTGCCCACATAGCGCTGTCCGCCAGCACCCAAGGCATAGGTAACGGTAGCACTTCCTACCTGACCCACGAAATCAGTAGCATTGCTCTTGGCGATGGTTCCCGTCTCAGAGATACCAAAGAAGCCGTTGTTCAGCTGGGCATAGCCGTCGGCAGGCTGTTCACCGCCACCGCTGGTCCTGACAGTATAGGTGGCAGAAGCTACCGAACTCTGGCTGCCCTCATAAATGGCAATGGCCTTCACCGTAGCCGACTTTGTGAGCGTGAAGGGAGAAGAATAGTAATTACTGTTCGCGGTGGGCGTGCTGCCATCGGTGGTATAAAAGATGCTGGCCCGCTCCGTTCTGCAGCTGATGGACACCTCCACCTGGTCGTAATAGGTGCCGGCATCGGGCGTGATGACGGGCATGGCAACAAACGACTCTTCGCCACCGTAGTTATCGTAACTGAAAGGCTGTCCCTTCTTGTCGCCCCAGATGTAATCCTCTAAGCCCGGGTAGTCGACAAAGGGGTTGCGGTTGTTCTGTACATCATAGACCGCATTGTTACGCGCCGTTTCAATATCGTCGACCGGGTCTTGCTGTGACCAGCGCATCAGCATGTCTAATGCCCACTTCTCGAAACCATTATAAGCCGTGGAGAATACGCTGTGGCTCCACGAGGCAGCCTGCGATTCGTAACAGGTAACCATGTAGAAATAGATTCGTGCTATGTCGCCCTTGATCTCGTCGTTGGGTTCAAAGACAGTACCATTGTAGCCCGATGTCTTGCACGAGCCCAGTTTGGAATAAGCATTGGCAGACTGATAAGTGATGTTGGCCACTTCGCCAAAAGGATAGTTGCCGCGCTTATTGTTCACATAGCCATCGGTAGGCACCACCTGGACAATGTCGCTCTTAATAACCCCGCTACCAAACCAACTTTGGGGTACTGTGTGCTCACGATTGTACATGTCGCCTTCTTTAGAGTAGTTGCCCTTGTTGTCAACACCATGCCGATAGTTGGTGCTATTCGAGTACCAGTCACGCACATAACCGTCGGCACGTGTGTCGGTTTTTTTATAACCCTCATACAGCCCATCATAGCCGACATTCGTATGGGACTCAATAATCCCCCCCAGCGCTGTCTTCAAGGCAGCACCCGTATAGCCATCAGCGTTTTTATAATAAATGCCAGAATCGTTAGGCCCTTGAGCCCAAGTGGCGACACACCCCATGGTCAGCAGCACGAAGAGTAAAGAAATTTTTTTCATAATAGTTGGTTTCAGTTTTTAGTTAAAAAGTGGAGCTGGAGAGAATCGAACTCTCGTCCACACAGGGAAACCATACGCTTTCTACATGCTTATCTTGGACTTCATTTTCGTGCTGCAACAAGACCCAAGCCACCAATCACAGCCTTAGCTCCTAAAACTTCATCAGGGAGACGGAGCAACCCCCGGACTATTTCCGATTTACCTGCACCGCTGAACCCTCAGATTCGGAACAACATCCTTGGAGCGATGTCTCGTTCCCTCACCTTGTAAGGGAATAAAGCCAGTAATCTACTGTACTTCGATTAGGCAGCGAGAGCGTAGTTGTTTTCGCCAATTAATTTTCTGACCGACGTGATTAGGGAGTCCACAGCCGTCACTCCGCATGCTTACGTACCATCTCATCCTGCTGTCAAATCCAGTCAGCCCCGAGGTGAAATATCGTAATGTGAATGCAAAAGTACGAAGAAATTCTGACACAGCCATACGTTTTTCAAAAAAAAGTTGTAATTTTGCGCAATATTTTGCACTATCATGTGTTTTATATGATAATAAATAAGGTACACGTATGAAGAAACGAATAGCAACGATAGTGGCCTGTCTGGCCCTGATGGCTACCACCGGCTGGGCACAGTCAGGCATGACGGACAACCAGGTGATGGACTATGTGATTGAGCAGAACGCGCAAGGAGTGTCACGCCAGAAGATTGTCACACAACTCATGCAGCGTGGCGTCACCATAGAACAGATACGCCGCATTCAGAAGAAATACCAGAAACAGATACAGAACGGAGCACTGGGTGCCGACGACATCACGGCAGGCACGCAGAACGCCAAGAACCGCATGCGTGAGGCCAACGGCGAGAAACGCGAAGAGCAGAAAGCCCAGGACCAGAAGCGTGCCTCGCAGTTCCGCATCAAGGACACGAAGAAGAAAAACCAGATACAACGCCACACCTACGACGAGTATGACACGGACTTCGTGGAGATGGACAATGCCGTCGACTTCATGATGCCCGACTCGCTGAAATACTTCTACGAAGAAGAGGAAACTCCGAAGCGCAAGATTTTCGGGCACGACGTGTTCAACAACAAGAACCTGACCTTCGAGAGCTCCATGAACCTGGCCACGCCACAGAGCTACCATCTGGGGCCTGGCGATGCAGTGAACATCGACATCTGGGGAGCCTCTCAGGAAAGCATTACCGAAACCATCTCGCCCGACGGCACCATCACCGTGCCGGACATCGGCGTCATACAGTTGGGCGGACTGTCTGTCACACAGGCCAAGGCACGGCTGAAGAAAGTGCTGGGGCCACGGTATCAGGGGTCGAAGATTGAACTGACACTGGGACAGACCCGTACCATCACCGTCAGCGTGATGGGTGAGGTGAAGGTGCCCGGCACCTACACGCTGTCAGCCTTTGCCACCGTCTATAACGCCCTCTACATGGCCGGCGGTCCCAACGAAATCGGTACGCTGCGCAATGTAAAAGTCTATCGTCACGGCAAACTGATTTCGAATGTTGACGTGTACGACTTCCTGCTGAACGGCCGTCTGACGGGCGACGTGCGCCTGCAGGACAACGATGTCATCACCGTCAGTTCCTACGAGGCTTTGGTGAACATTGCCGGCAAGGTGAAGCGCCCCATGTTCTACGAGATGAAACACAACGAGACGGCAGCCACCCTGCTGCGCTATGCCGGCGGATTCACCGGCGATGCCTATACAAAGGCCATCCGCATACACCGTAAGGCCGGCAACCAGTACTCCGTGTTCAGCGTGGGTGAGTTCGACATGAACAGTTTCAAGGTAATGGATGAAGACTCGGTGAGCGTGGACTCCACCATCGCCCGCTACCAGAACATGGTGGAAATCAAGGGAGCCGTCTTCCGCCCCGGCATGTATCAGGTGGGCGGTGACATCAGCACCGTCAAGGCACTGGTAGAGGCCGCGGCAGGACTCACCGAGGGGGCCATCAGCCAGCATGCCGTCATGCACCGCATGAAACACGACCGCACACTGGAGGTGCTCAGCATCGACATCAAGGGCATTCTTGAAGGAACGGCTCCTGACGTACCCCTGCGCAACGAGGACGTGATATACATTGCCAGCATCGAGGAACGCAACCAGGAAAAGACCGTCACCATCAGCGGTGAGGTGCAGTACCCGGGCATCTACCGCTACGCTGACAACGAAACCGTTGAAGACCTCATCATCCAGGCCGGTGGTCCCACAGAGGCCGCTTCGTTAGTGAAGGTCGACGTGGCACGACGCATCAACAGCCCCATGTCCACCGAGGCTTCCGACCAGATAGCCCAGACTTTCAGCTTCCGTCTGACACCTGACTTCTCCATTGCCGACCAGCCCGACTTCAAGCTACAGCCCTTCGACGAGGTCTACGTACGCCGTTCGCCCAACTACACCGAGCAGCAGAACATACAGGTGGAAGGTGAAGTACAGTTTGAAGGCACCTATGCACTGGCCAACAAAGGACAACGACTGAGCGAGATTATCCGCCAGGCGGGCGGGCTGACCCAGCGCGCCTATCCCGAAGGCACCAAACTGCTGCGTCGCATGACACAGGAAGAGCGCGAAATGATGGAGACAGTGCTGCGCACGGCCCAGCGCAACTCGGGCAAGGACTCCATCGATGTGCGTAAGCTCCTGACCAGCAACACCTACCCCGTGGGCATTGAGCTGGACAAGGCATTGAAACGGCCTGGAAGCGACGACGACCCCATCCTGCGTGAAGGCGACCGCATCGTCGTGCCCCGATACGACGGTACCGTCAAGATTAACGGCGAGGTGCTCTACCCCAACACCGTCTACTACAAGGAAGGCAAGGATGCCGACTACTACATCGAACTGGCTGGTGGCACCACCGCTACGGCCAAGAAGAGCCAGACCATCATCATCTACATGAACGGCATGGTGGCACGAGCCGACCGCAAGCACAAACCCGCCCCGGGATGCCAGATAGTGGTACCCACCAAGCGACAGCGACAGTCCTGGGGACTGCAGCAGTGGCTCAGCCTCGGCACCACCGCCGCCTCGCTGGGCACTATGATTGCCACCATTGCTAACCTGACAAAGTAAAAGAGTATGGAAGAAAATAAGCGAAATAATATTTATTTTCCAGACAGAGAAATCACATACGACGATCTTAAGTTCGTATGCTATATGATAGAGCGGACAGCACGACATATCAAGCAGTCCAACGCTTATGTAGTTGACTACATCGGTAAGCAAGAGTTGATGAGAAACTTGTCATTAGCTGACGTTTTACATTGTGAGAACCCAGATGATGTCGTTGACCGGTGGGTCGAGGAGTATCATTTAAAGGAAGGCGACACTGACATTCTCCATGTAGACAAGACACTCACCCCCACCCCACCAACAGCGATACAAATGGGAAAAGTCTATGCCCGACTGATACTATCAACACGATTGACCACCGAGGACATGGGTGATGCCATCATACGCATCTACCATTCTCCCATTTGTAAAATACTTGATGACTACAACTGCTCGGCATATTACGAGCCCTCTTATGTCATCACACGAGCCTATAACCAAGGTAATTTCAATTAAGACTACATCATGGAAGAAAAGAATAATGCACTTAACATATTGTATCACGGAAGCAACAATATTGTCGAGAAGCCTGAAATCAGAATCTTTGGACACTTCAAGGATTTTGGCTACGGATTCTACTGCACCCGTTATGAGCAACAAGCCAAAAAGTGGGCTTTGACAAAAACGCCCAAGCATATCATATCCCTTTACGATTACACCGAGAATGGAGATCTGAAAGTATTGACATTTCCAGAAATGACCGACGAATGGCTTGATTTCGTGGCGGATTGCCGAAGGGGCAAGGAACACCAATATGATATTGTTGAGGGACCTATGGCAGACGACCAGATATGGGACTATGTTGAAGATTTCGTGGCAGGAAATATTTCCCGCGAGGCATTCTGGGCTTTGGCAAAGTTCAAGCACCCCACTCACCAAATAGTTTTCTGTACTCCTGAAGCCTTGCAGTGCATCACTTATTCTGGCAATTATGAAATAGACACCATTGCTAACCTGTTGAAATAAAAGAGTATGGAAGAAAACAAGATAAGCAAGCCAGAGGTCATCGACCTGCGACACATCGTCAACAAAATATGGGATAACCGCCAAATGTTCTACAAGGTGCTTCCCATTGTATTTGTTGTGTCATGTATATATATTCTCAGCATTCCACGCTACTACAGTTCTGAAGTCAAACTGGCACCGGAGATGGAGAACACCGGGGCAGGAGGAACACTTGGTTCCATTGCCGCAAGCTTCGGCTTCGACCTCAGCGAGATGCAAACCAGCGATGCCATTACCCCCCTGCTCTACCCTGACTTGATGGAAGACAACGGCTTTGTCACCAAGCTCTTCAACATAAGGGTTAAGGACCAGGACGGTGAAATCAACACCACCTACCACGACTATCTGAAGAAATACCAAAAGATTGCTTGGTTCGAGTATCCCTTTAAATGGCTGAAGAGCCTGCTTCCCAAGAAGGAAAACAAGGGAGGTGGCGATGGGAAGTTTAACCCTTATTATCTCTCTATGGATGAGGATAGAATAGCAGAGGCTATCCGTGGCAAAATAAACATCAGAATAGATAAAAAAACAGGTGTAATCACCATCAAGGCTGAAGCCCAAGACCCACTCATCAGCAAGACCATTGTCGACTCCACGCAGAGCCGGCTACAGGATTTCATCACAGAATATCGCACCAACAAGGCTCGCATTGACTATGAGTACTACAAGCAACTCACACAGGACGCAAAGCGCGAATACGAAAAGACCCGTCAGATATACGGGAGCATGTCTGATGCCAACACAAAAGTGGCTATGCGCAGTGTGGAACTGAAACTGGAAGACATGGAGAACGACATGCAACTGAAATTTAGTGCATACAATACTTTAAACACCCAATTGCAGGCTGCCAAGGCCAAAGTGCAGGAATGTACACCTGCGTTCACCGTTATCAAGGGCGGTGCCGTTCCTATCAAGCCCGCAGGACCCAAACGTATGTTCTTCGTAGCCGGCATGCTTATTTTGGCAACCATCCTGACATCATTGTACGTGTACATAAAAAAATAAGAGCAACCCTTTTATTTTCCGACATCAACGTATGGTCATCGGCATACTATCAATACTACTTATCTGCATGGCTTTTTCCTTCATAGAAGAAAACATGAAGAAGAATGATGTATTGATGATTGTAGGAATGATAGGCATCACTATGATTATCATTGCTGGTTCCAGAAGTCCTTATGACACACCAGACTCTGATAATTATGAAATAATGTACTACAGCATCAATTCTTTGGATGACGATATCCGCGAACCATCGATGGTATACATCTCATATTATCTCAATGCTCTTGGTCTTGGTGTCAACGCATTATTCTTTGTGTATGCTGCCTTGTCTATCCCCCTCCGGCTGAGTGCTATCTGTAAGCTATCACCATTGCCAATACTTACACTTTCCGTATATATCTCTTATTTCTACCAGCTGCATGACCTGATGCAAATCAGGTGCGCTGTAGCATCAGCGCTTTTCCTGTTTGCCCTCTATTTCCGTGCAGAGAAGAAATGGTGGTATGCTCTACTGCTTATTCTTCTCGGATTCCTATTCCACTATTCGGCACTTGCCGGACTTGTCATTTTTTTCTTTAGCAATAAAGAACTGAAAATGTGGGAGCGTATTGTTTTAGCTTCAGTAGTTCCTCTAGCGATGCTGTTCTATTTCTTCGGATTTGACTATTCATACTTCATCCCGGACGAATTGGGTGGTGACCGCCTGGCTGCTTACAGAGAACTAAAAGAAAAAGGAAAAGAAGATGCATTGACATGGATATTTTATAAAAATCCCGTCTTTCTGCTTACCGTAGTCTTATATTACGGTTGCCTGATATACTATAACGTAATAGCAAAAAATTATAAGTATTTACCCATTATGCTTAAGACACTATCTTTTGCATTTTTTTGCATGCTTACTTTGAATACACTCAGTGGTGTGCTTGCCAGTCGCCTATACGAGTATTTTGCCATTGTTTCCATCTTCCTTTGGACTGCTGCTGGCTATGCTTTCCGGCCATTATCCTACGGTAAGGCACTCATCAACTTTGTGATAGTCATACAGTGCCTTGCGAACGTTTTTGTTTACACTCTCGGATGGTACGGTAGCCATATGAAATAGAATATGGGATACGAATCACAAAAAGAAAAAACGAACAAGCGCTCTTCCCTGCTTGTCAAAAATGTGATAGCCTCATTTGTCATTAAGGGATGGTCGGCCGTCATTGTACTGCTGATGGTTCCGCTCACACTGAAAATATTGGGGGTGTACAATAATGGGGTTTGGCTTACACTCAGCAGCGTGCTGATATGGATAGACCTTATGGACATCGGACTTGGCAACGGGCTGCGTAACGCAGTAGCCAACTACGTGGCACAAGGCGACCAGCAGAAAGTGCGTGAGGCAGTATCGTCAACATTCTTCATGCTGACTGTCATTGTCATCCCCTTCCTGTTGTTAGTTTTTGCCGCCATCAGCTTTTTCGATATGTACGAGGCACTGGGCGTTGACCCCAAGATGACGGGCAGCCTCAACACCATTCTCTTCATTGCCATAGCCATCTCCTCGGGATCGTTTATACTCAAGTCTGTGGGAAACTTCTACATGGGACTGCAACTTCCTGCCGTCAACAACCTGATACTATGTCTGGGACACACCCTGGCACTACTACTTACCTTCCTGGCTTTTCTCTACGACAGCCATTCACTTCTCTTAGTAGTTGTCATCAATACCGCGGCACCCTTCATCACCTGGGCTATAAGCATTCCCATTACGTTCAAGAAGTTTTATCCTCAATACTGTCCTGGTGTCAAATACATTAACTCCAAACTGGCTCGCAAGCTTTGTTCTACCGGACTGCAGTTTTTCACGATACAAATCTGTGGCGTCATCCTGTTCATGACCACCAACATCATCATCAGCAAAGCATTTTCACCAGCAGAAGTGACACCTTACCAGATAGCTTACAGGTATTTCAACATTGCCTTCGTCTTCTTTAATATCATCTGCATGCCCTTCTGGAACGCTACTACCGATGCTTACGCACAGAAGGACTTTGACTGGATCTACCGGGTATCACATAAGCTCAACTTGCTAATGGTTGGCATTTTCTGCGTACTGGCAGTCATGGTTCTGGCATCAGACCTTGTGTACAGCATCTGGATTGGCGACGAAGTAACAATCCCCTTTGAACTCTCCGTCACCACTGCACTATACATCTTTATACTATGCCTGAGCCAACGCTATTCCTACATCCTCAACGGACTGAACGTCTTGCGCATCCAGCTCATTTTCATCATTATTGCCACCGTCGTATTCCTGCCGCTGGCATGGATGGTGTGCAAAAGCTACGGGACTGTCACCAGTCTGGTCAGTGTCATGTGTCTGGTCAACACGCCAGGACTCATCGCCAATGCATGGAAATACTATCAGATATTTCCCACCAGAAAAAAAAAGAGCAGTTAAAATTACGCAAAATTGCATAACGCTTTTTTGCGTAATTACATTTTTTTATTATCTTTGCACCAGAAATATGAAACGACACTGAAATGAGAAACCCTTTCCTTACATACGGCTACAATGGAGCCGACTATTTCTGCGACAGAGTTGAGGAAACAAAACGGCTGACGACCCTGCTGACAAACGGCAATCACGTTGCATTGATTTCACCCCGGCGAATGGGGAAGACAGGACTGATACATCATTGCTTCTCGCAGCAGGCACTACAAAGCAATTACAACTTATTTGTAGTAGACATTTACGCCACTAAATCTCAGGCAGAACTGGTGTTCGTCTTAGGACGAACCATACTGTCTGTCCTTAAATCTAAAGGACGTAAAGCATGGGAACAATTCATCCAAATAGCAGCATCACTGAGAACTGGTTTATCACTCGATGCCATGGGACAGCCCAGCTGGAATCTGAGTATTGGCGACATCCATACCCCACAAATCTCTTTAGATGAGATATTTCAATATCTTGAAGCGTCCGACAAACCATGCATCGTTGCCATTGATGAATTCCAGAGCATTATAGACTATCCCGAGAAAAACACCGAAGCCTTGCTTAGAACATATATACAACGTTGCAACAATGCTTGGTTTATTTTCTCTGGTTCCAAACGTCACATGATGGGCGAAATGTTTTCATCACCAGCCAGACCGTTTTATCAAAGCGCCTCCACAATTTCTTTGAAACCAATTCCACTTCAGGCATACTTGCCTTTTATCACAGAGCATTTTATGAATTACGGCTTCAACATTGATAAAGATGCCATCGAGTATTTATACAACCGTTTCGAAGGTACGACATGGTATATCCAGAAAATCTGTAACGAATTGTTTGCTTCTGCGGAACCAGGGGGCACTTGTGGAATAAAAGACGTTGACACTGCTGTCAATGTAGCCATAGAAGAGAAAGAAGAAACATTCCTGGACATGCTGACACGACTTACAATCAATCAAAAAGCATTACTCCTGGCTATGGCACGTTCAGGAAAAGATCTCCAACCTACCAGCAGCGACTTTATTAAAAAAAACAAGTTGTCTGCAGCCAGCACAGTACAAAGGAGTCTCGCTGCCCTACAGGAAAAAGACATTGTAACCAACGTCAACGGCAAGTACTTCATTTATGATTTCTTCCTTAACGAATGGATTAAGAAACGATTCTGAGAAACTCATGAAAAAAAATGAAATCGCCATTCTCATGGCCACCTATAACGGGGAACGCTTTCTCGGTGAGCAGATAGACTCCCTGCTCAGTCAGACCTGTCAGGACTGGCATCTGTATGTGCATGACGACGGGTCAAAAGATGGTACGCTTGCCATTCTCGACAACTATATGAGAGAACATCCTGACAGGATAACCCTGCTGGATTATCTCCCACAAGGAGGTGCCTGCAAGAATTTCCTCAGCATGCTGGAAAAGGTGGAGGCCCCCTACTACATGTTTTGCGACCAGGACGATGTATGGCTGCCCGAAAAGATTGCGTTATCCTTTGAGGAGATGAAACGCCAGGAAGCACAAGCACCAGACAAGCCTATAGTCATACATACCGACCTTACGATTGTCGATGAACACCTGCATCCCATCTACGACTCCATGTGGAAGCATTGCGGACTCTACCCGCAGTACATCAAGACTTTTGCCGATAGCGGTGGCCACACTTCCATCGCTACGGGATGCACTATGCTCTTCAACCACAAGGCCAAGGAGTGCTGCAAAACCGTAGCAACGAAGGCCATCATGCACGACTGCTGGCTCTGTCTATGCACGCTGAGGTGTGGGGGCATCGTTCGTGGCATTCACCAGCCTACCGTACTCTACCGTCAGCACGAAAACAACTGCTTAGGCTCAGGAGCCACCCAGGCAGCCGACGTCACCCTTCTGTTCAGACTACGCCATTTCGACCAGGTCTATGAGAGCAACCGCAATTACTACCTCATGCTCCGGTCGCTTGGCTACGGCTCCATCCTCAAGTATTTTTACGGCAAGATTAAGTATAAGCAGCGCATAAAAAGAGGACATTACTAACATGAATACAGCTCTGGTCATAGTACTTTTCCACCCCACCGCCGACGACCTGTGCCAACTGCGCCGCGTCTCGCAACGCTATGAAGGCGTGATAGTCGATAATTCCGAAACACGCTCTTTTGACGAGGAAGAGGTTGGTCTTATGCACTATATTCCACTGCATAAGAATGCCGGTATTGCCTACGCCCAGAATGTTGGCATTCAGCATGCCATGGAGCATTTCGAGTCAGACTACATCGTCTTCATGGACCAAGACAGCCGCTGGCAGGACGACTACGTAGAACGCATCACCCAGACATACGCCTCGCTCCTTCAGAAAGGCATTCGCCTGTCGGCCTTGGGACCGACGGTCCTTCGGCGCGAAGGGGGCGAAGAGTACCAGTCCGTCATTCACAAGAAACAGTTTGTCACCGACGACTTTATTCTTCGTCCCCACATCATTGCCTCCGGATGCTGCATCCGTAAGGAACTGTTCCTTGAGGTTGGCATGTTTGAGGATGACCTCTTTATTGACTTCGTTGACGACGAGTGGTGCTGGCGGGCCAAGACCAAAGGCTACGTCTGCGGCATTACGCCCCAGGTGTCCATCGACCATAAGATAGGGCAGAAGGAGCTGCACATTGGGAAATACGTCATCATCCTCTCTGCACCCTTCAGGTACTACTACCTGTATCGTAACTACCTGCTGCTGTCACGCCGAAGCTACGTTCCACTGCAATGGAAGCTCAGCTACGGAGTCAAGTTTTTTGCCCGTTTCTTTTACTTCCCCCTCTTTATCGATAATGGCAGAGAGTGCTGGAAGTACATGTGGCGGGGTATTAAGGATGGAATAAGAAACAACACCGCCAAATGAAAAAGATTGCCATATACTGCGTCAATTACAAGTCGTACGACGCCCTCCACAATTACCTCCGCTCTCTGGAGCATGCCGCGAGCCACTCTCAAGAGTCTCTCGCCGTCAACATCCTGGTAGCCGACAATACTGACGACGGTTTCCTGCCCATAGTGGCTGACAGCCCTACGGTCAGCATCCGGGTGTTTCCCTTCCATGAGAACCTAGGCTACTTTGGCGCCATCCACAAAATGATGGAGCAGGTTTCGCCTCTCGAGTTTGACTACGCCATCATCAGCAACGTCGATGTGCTGCTTGACGAGGACTTCTTCCAAAGGCTTACCCGCTATGAGGCAACTGCCGACCTGGGCTGGATTGCCCCGCAAATCTATTCCAACTTGGAGGAGCGCGACCGCAATCCCAAGATTATGCAGCGCTACCCCAAGCGCAAGCTTCAGGTACTCCAGACGCTCTTCCGCTTCCCTCCGCTCTACAACCTCTACACCCACACGGCTTACAAGTCGAAGAAACTCGCCCGTCACTCGGCCGGAGAAATCTATGCCGGCCACGGGTCGTTCATCATCCTTACTCGACGTTTCTTCTGCGAGTGTGGCATCATCGACTACCCCGTGTTCCTCTTCTGCGAGGAGATTTATCTCGGCGAACAATGTCGCAGCCATGGGCTGAAGGTACGCTACGAACCGACGCTGCGTGTGGCCGACGCCGAGCATGCCTCCACCGGGACCTTCAAGCGCAGCAAGTATTGCAGATACAACCTGGAGGCCATTACCTACATTCTGAAGACTTACTACGCTTGAGTTCATGAAAAAGGTTGTACTGCTCTCATTCCTATTGTTTACGTCCATCGCAGCCAAAGCCGAGCGTCTACTCACCACACTCTATCCACGCAATGTCCTCGAAGCAGTCATCGTTGAGCCAGGACATTTCGCGCCCGTGCCCGATGCAACAACCGACTTTTGGAAAAAGACGGTTCCCGTCTATATGCGCCACAGCTACATCAACAACGGTAAGAGCTACTTAGGTAAGCCGTGGACTCCCATTCCCTCCCATATATTCCAGGAATATCACGTCAACGGCAATCGCACCAACTACGAGAATCGCTCATTTAAACTACGCCGACAGCTGGCCTGTATAGTTATGGCTGAGATTATGCAAGACAGCGGAAAGTTCATTGACGACATTGTCAAGGGTCTCCGCTACTTCATGGACGAGACGTGGTGGGGCGTGCCTGCCCATTACCCCAAACCCCTAATAGATCCCAGCCTGCAAGAGGTCGATTTGTTTAATGCAGAAACAGCTAACCTGTTATCCTGGACATGCTATATGTTGGAGAAGCGTATCCAAAAGAAAGACCGTCGCATCTGTCAGGACATCAGGCATGAAATTAAACGACGCGTACTGATTCCGGCCCGTACCACCGACTATTTCTGGAAACGTCACTCTTGGAATCACAACACATGGATCTGCGCATCTTGGCTTGCTTGCATCCTTTTTTGCGAGGACAACCGCCAGCAGCAAATTGACGACATCTGCCAGGTACTGAAAAGCCTGGATATCTTCGTAGACGGCTACCCCGCCGACGGTGGCTGCGACGAAGGTCCCAACTACTGGGATCGTGCCACCGGTTCCCTGTTTGAATGTCTGCAGTTGCTGTCATTAGCCTCTAAGGGTAAAGTAGCTTTTCCTCTGACCGAGAAAACGCGAGCCATGGCTAACTACATACTAAGCACTTATATAGGCAACGGCTACTATGTCAACTTTGCCGACTGTAACAGCCGACTCACCCCTAACATTAACATTCTGTACCCTCTGGGAGCCACCCTAAACGACAAGGCTATGATGCGCCATGCGGCTTATATAGCCAAAAAAAACGAATACTTTGCCCATCCATGGAAACTATTCAACCCCAGCGGGGTGTTCCCCTCTCTGGGTCGTGAATTGTGTTTTCTACGCCTCCTGCCGGCCTTTCGGCAGGAAAAGGCCGAAGAAGTCCCTCCTGCATCTTCGTGGCTACCCGATACGGAAGTGTTAACCGCCCGCACCACCCGTGGGCTGTTTCTCGCAGCCAAGGGAGGCCATAACGACGAAAGTCACAACCATAACGACATTGGCAACTTTATCGTCTACGCTGATGGAACCCCTCTCATCATAGATATTGGTATGGGAACCTATACAAGACAGACATTCAGTCAGGGACGCTACGATCTCCTGTATTGTCGCTCTGCCTATCACAACGTCCCACTCATCAATGGATTTGAGCAGCACGAAGGTAGACGCTACAAGGCAAAGAGTGTCAAATATTCCAACCAAGAGGAGTTGACCCAGTTTAGTCTCGACCTTTCTGATGCCTATCCGCAGGAAACATCTGTCAGAAAATGGAAAAGAACCATTTTGCTGGATCATAACAAAGGAATAACCATTACAGAAGATTTCAATCTGAGCAAGTACATTCAGCCCACCGACCTCATTATTGCCTGTTGTGGAAAGCCTTCACTAAGGGAGAACAATAAAATCCTCATCGCCAACGGCAGCAGTTTCTGCCACCTAATCTTTGACCATCACAAACTCTCTGCCAGTTTTGAGAAGATAGACCATCAAGACCCGGCCATTCAGAATGCATGGGACAACAAAGAACTCTACCGCATCAAACTGAGAGTTCTGGGCAGAAGTTTAAAAAACAAAATCAGCTACTCCATCAGAAAAGGTTAATCCAACGCCATGATGCACAGCGAGCGGACGCCCGTATGCACCGTGTCGAACGACACCCAGCGTCCCTGTGCGTCACAGCGTGGATGTAAGTCACATTTCCACCAATGCTCCTGATCTGGTGCCACAAACTGTTTTGGACTTTTTACGTCTGCCAACAACACTACCTCGTCGGTCTTACGGTTCACCTTATATAATTTAGCATGCCGCCACTTGTCAGGATAGGTATCCACTAAGAACCAGTCGTTGTCAATAAAGTGGTGATGACCGTCGGAGTTCAGCTGGGGATAGCCGCAGCGCTTCCACTCCTTCATCTCCGGCGACGAGAAATACACATGCGAGTCAACGTTCTCCATGCGGCAA
>Ga0310691_10000926_pt1 | contig 49301 bp, 39 predicted proteins | sample 176DNAGHGlowgp2_FD_203887 | JGI IMG/M metagenome (GOLD analysis project Ga0310691, IMG submission 203887) | Sheep rumen microbial communities from Palmerston North, Manawatu-Wanganui, New Zealand - 1766 DNA GHGlow gp2 (v2) (version 2) | ecosystem: Host-associated > Mammals > Digestive system >... | reverse complement strand
TAGTTGCGTTACCCGTTGTGATAAGTCCCGAACAGGTCACATAGTTTACGCCGAGATCCTTTAAAAACTTAAGTGTCTTCACATAATCTTTGTTAAGAGTACATAAAGGTGTGTTGATGCTTAAGTTAAGGTCGTTTGCTATGGCGTTTTTAATGCCGTTTACGGTATTTGCATACTGAGGTGCGCCTACAAGCTTGTTGTGTATCTCTTCATCGGATGAATAGAAAGTGATCTGAACGCTGTCGAGTTCAACTTCCCTTAACTTCTTGCAGTAATCATCGGTCAACTTGATACCGTTCGTATTTAGTCTTGATACAAACCATCTGGCATGATCTATAAGTTCAAACAGATCATCCCTCATGGTCGGCTCTCCGCCGGTAAATGTTACCTGGGGAATTCCGATCGCACGAAGCTTGTCAAGTATAGCGATCCACTCCTCGGTGGTAAGTTCTTTTTCCTCGGCATGAACCTGACCGGCGGCATAACAGTGAACACACTGCTGATTGCAGTGCCACTTACCGTCTTTGGTCATGGCACTTACCATAATGTCCATTCTGTGAGGAGCCTTCATAAACCCGGCATATTCGCCTATATTCATGTATCCGATCTCTTCGTCGACTTCCTCGCCGTAAGCCACCTGCTTAAAGGCATTCATGATGGTAAAGATATCTTTCTTTATAATGCTCTTGGGCAGCAAAAAGAAAACTTTACGGACTGCTTTTGCCGTATTGTCGATAATGGACTTTGCGTCTTTATCCGTGATCTCCACGCCGTGATACTTGTTTACCTCTTTGATAAACTCGGCAAGCAGTATTGTCCATGAATAATTGACGGGTATGATATCCTGTCCGTTTATTATGGCTATACTGGGCTTTAACTCCCCGTCGTCATACTCGGGCGGAACAAGATGGATGCGCACCACCCCGGGGCCTTCCGGATTGAGTGTTGTATGCAGTACTTCGTTAAAATCGGTCTGCATGTACCTGATCACTTTTTTCTTGGCTGACATGATTCCCTCTCTTTTTCTTTTTTATATTCGGTGAACTACAAGGTTTCACCGGATTCAAACTTTTTAAGTTCTTCTCTGTATTTTGATGCGGCTTCTGACTGTCCTGTTGCATCAAGTACCCGTATCAGTCCCTGTACGGGGATCTGTTTGGAAGATCTTATATTAAGAAGCGGCTCGGTTTCGTATCTTGCGTTATAGTACCACATGAACGACTCGTTGTAATCCGCCTTCTTTTCGAAATAAACACCCAGAATACAGCACATTTCTGCGGAACCTCCGCTTGCGATATCCTTAAGCGAATACTTTATGAGTTCTTTTTCATCACCTGCTAAAAGTGCGCACTCCGCAAGTACTATATATGCGGCTCTTAAAGCAGCTTCGGGATATTCCCCGCTTTCGACAATTTCGGCAAAGAAATCGTAAGCCATCGAAAAATCCTCGTCTTTGCCGTCAATGACAAGCTCACGCGCATACATATCGATAAGGCGGTTACTGAGTTTCCCGTCTCTTACGATTGCGCGACGGAAAGTCTCGAGATCCCGGCCCGAATGGCTTTCCTGCTGCATGTGCATTATATCTATATCGCTGTCATATACTACCGGAAGCTCCCTTATGACTTCATGTATGGGATCGATAAAAGTAAATTTCCGCTCACGCTTATAAAGCTTGGCACGCGGTTCACGGTCGTAATTATATACGCTTCCGTTTGAAAGCTGATTTACGTAGTACATCTGTACCACCTCAACCTCTCCGTCAAGCGCTGCCTTAAGCCTTAAAAACTTCTGCCTGTTTTCTTCGTCGAGCACCTCATCGGCATCGGCCATGTAGATGTAATCGCATGTGGCCAGAGACATTGCATAATTTCTCGCCTTGGAAAAGTCATATACCCATTCAAAATCATAGACTTTATCGGTATATTCGGCGGCAATGGCTTTGGTTGCATCGGTCGAACCGGTATCCACTATTATCGCTTCATCATAAATGCCTTTAAGCGAATCAAGACACCTTCTTAAGATCTTTTCCTCGTTTTTGACTATCATGCAAAGTGATATTGTCATGCGGTCTGCTCCTTCGGGTTATCATACGCAAGATTGAACTGCCGTAACCTCGAAAAAACCTCGGTTACGGCGGAATGCCTCCGGCCCCGCACTCGCACGTTTTACTGCGTAAAACATGCTGTTGCGGTCAGCAATCTGTGAAACAGATTGCTGATTCCTTAGGGATAAATGAGTCTGTCGGGTCCGATATTTGCAAGAACATTGTCATAAAACTTCTTCGCAAGGAACTTGGCCATTCCGAGATTCATATCAAGATAGTTACCGCAGTCCTTGGGGCTTGCTCCGGGAACATCTCCCTCAAAATCCGCCATAAACTTATACATTTCCTTCATAAGATCCACTATATCCTTGCTCTCAAGATCTCCTGCGAGCAAAAGATAAAATCCCGTACGGCATCCCATGGGCCCAAAGTAAACAACTCTGTCCTTCCAGGCGGGATGGTTTCTTAAAAACGTTGCACCCAGATGCTCCATCGTGTGAACTTCCGCAGTATTCATAACGGGTTCTTCGTTGGGTGAAGTCATACGGATATCAAACGTTGTAACCGTTTCGGCACCGATATGATCTTTTCTTGAAACATATACGCCGGGTTGTAATTTAATGTGATCGATCGTAAAACTTGCAATCTTTTCCATCATTCTCCTCCTATTGCAACATCTTTTAGTTTAACGGCCACAGGCCCGATATAATTATCAAGATTCTGTGTTTCTTTGGAGAAACAAAAATCCTTCTGGCTCTTAAGCAGGCTTCCGTTAACGGATCCGCCGGTGATCAAAGACACATTTCCGTCTTTGTCGTAACCGTATGCAAGTCTTATCTCGCCTCTGAACGATCCGTCCATCGGGCTTGTCTCAAAACTTGAGAAATTAACGACATGAATGCAGTCCTTCTTCATGTCCTCAAGCGAAACGCTTCCTGCGGGCATCCTGCCTTTTCTGTACATTCCGATCTGCGGGATGCCAAGATAATACGACAGTCGCTGATTTCCGCATATAGTTTTAACAACACCGTCTTCAAGGAATGTTCTTTCAACCATACGGATACCTTCATCGTTGAAAGGATCCTCCGGCTCATAAAGGATGTTTAATCTGTCTCCCTTAACGTCGTCACCCTGAACATTTAAACCTATCTCATAGTTTGAATACTTGGGATAGATCATCGATGCATCGCCTCTTGCGAAATAGAACTTCATAAGTTCGGGCATATGTGCATCGGAGATTATAACATCGCTTACACCGGTCTTGGGTTTATCCTTGGCAAAAGAACGGTCCCTGGTATGCTTAAGCGTATTCTTTAAAAGACGCTTAAAATCATCTATCGCAAGATTATCGTATGCGAACTGTTCATATGTCTCCACATCCTGAAGTGACTTGCACTGTGTGATGATCTCACCGTTCACAAGTCTTTTTACATACGCCACATCCGTGCCTTTAGAACCTATCATATGAACCTTGTGCTCTTCGACAAAGATCTCAAGCGAGTTGATAAAAGACTCTCCATCATTGTCGACTTCGTATGCCGCATCGGCAAACATGTCCGCGATCTTTGAAAATTCAACGTCGTTTAAAGTGCTTTCCTGTACGATACAGTCGCTCTTTTCGGGAGCGGGAAGCTCATAAAAGGGATTAAGCGAAAACTGTGCCGCATACCTGGCTTCCTTTATAAGCTTTTTGATCTCTTCGTCTGTCATCGTTTCCGCAACAATGATATCGGTCCTGCCGCGCATCTTGGTGCCGTTTTCTTCTTTGTCCGTATAAACCGTTATGACGGAATCCTTGGAATCGTTGATACGGCGCATGTCTAAGCGTTTTTTTATAAAGAAAAGTTCATTTGACAATACGGATCTTTCTTTGATGAACCATACATCAACTCCGCATTCCTTGAGTAATTTTATATATCTTTCCATTCCTGTTATCCTCATATCCAATGTATCGTTAACCCAGATTTATCGTTGCCTTTATATAAGGGCCTCCGTCCGAAACCTTGACCCATTCCTTGTGGCCCTTGCCGCAGAATCCGGACCCCGATGTCTGTATCTTATCGGAGACCATGGTAATGGATTTAAGAAGATCCGGTACATATCCCGTTAAAATGATCGGTGAGTAGATCTTTCCGGTAAATTTGCCGTCCTTGATCTCACGGGCCACGTTTACCATACACTGAATGCCCCAGTTCTTGGGATCTTCCATTCCCGACGAAGGACTTTCAAGGAAAAGTCCGTCCTTGACGGATGCTATCATATCCTCAAGTTTGTCTGTACCGGCTTCAAAGTATGTATTTGTCATTCTGGTATAGGCCTTGCGGGTATAATCCTGACGTCTTCCGTTTCCGGTAGGTTTTGTACCGAGCGCGCCTGCCGACTGAAGATCGCTTATACCGGCTTTAAGGATACCCTTTTCGATAATTACGGTATCACTTGCAAGTGTTCCTTCATCATCAAAGAAATATGTTGCCGTATCGTCAACCGCATTGCCGTCGTGCATGGTGATGAGGGGTGAAGCCACATACTCACCCATGTACTTTTTAGCAAGCGCACGGTCCTTGACAAACATATCCATCTCTACACCGTGCCCGAAAGCTTCGTGTACGATCATGCCGGTAGTTTCGGGAGAGCATACGCACTCATATGTACCCGGCTTAAGAGGTTCACTGTCGATAAGCTCAAGTGCTTCTTTTACCGCACCGTCAACACAGCTGCCCACAAGATCGAATATCTCGGCACCGCCAAGAATCGATACCGGTCTGTAACCGTCTTTTATCTCTTCACCCTTGGGCGCAAGCGCTATTACTGCAGCAACACCCCACATAACGTTTTGTGTCATATCTCTGTTTGGAGAAAGAAAAAGCTTTGAATATTTCTGATAAACGTAGCGGGTAATGCAGTCAATGACTCTCTCGTCCTTCGCCAGTCCGTCGGCATGCATCTTTTTAAGTTTTTCGATTATCGCTTCATCGCCCATCTGTGCGGGATCGATCTCAAAATCGGTGCTTTTGTTAAATACTATCGGTTCATCTTCGGGAACCTTGTACTGAGACTTTTCGCGATCCGAAGAAAGTCTTAAAAGTTCATTCCTGATGATATCCAGCGTCTCACTTATCTTATCTTCGTCGATGGCATTTCCCGAATACTCGGCAAAACATCCGCCCGAATAAACTTTTACGGTGTAACCTCTTTGTACGTTCATCCTGCTGTCCGCGGAGATATTGATGCCGTTTCGAGATACCGAATAATTTTTTCCGAACGCATCGACCGCCATTATCGACGCATATTCATACTCTTTTAAAAGACTGTCCAGAAGTTTTTTAAAGAGCGATTTGTTTTCTTTGATATAATCGCTTTCCTGTACTTTCATGATTTGATTTCATAACCTCTCAATGTGATCTGCTGTGGTTTTTTATGTCTAAATCTTAAATATGTTTCATCATCTCGCGCACCATGTTTGCGCAATGAACGGCAGCTTTGGCTTCAAATGTCGGGTAATCCATCTCTGCCGAGTCATCGGCTTTGTCGGATATCGCCCTTATGATAAGACAGTTGATACCATTAACATATGCCGCATGTGCCATTGCGGCACCTTCCATTTCCACGCACATGGGTGAGAAATATTTAACTATGTTGTTCTTGGTTTCTTTGTCTGCGATAAACTGATCGCCCGATGCGATACGTCCCCTAAATACCTTGATGTCGGGATTTACCTTTTTGCATGCGGCTTCCGCGGTGTCCACAAGTTCGGGACTTGTCGGAAAATCAAATACATCCATCTGAGGAACCTGTCCTCGCTCATATCCGAAGGCGATCGCTTCCATGTCGTGATATACGGCATTTGTGGCAAGCACGATGTCGCCGATGTCGATCTTTTCGTTGAGTGAACCCGCAACTCCGGTATTGATGATATCGGTGATGCCGAACTTATCGACCATCATCTGAACGGTAAGCGCAGCGTTTACCTTACCGACTCCGCAACGTGCCAGCACTACGTCAGTTCCTTCAAGTTTTCCTTTGTAAAACGTTCTTTTGGCAAAAACCTCTTCCTTTTTGTCCGTCATGGCTTCGATCAGTTTTTCAACTTCAAGTTCCATGGCACCTATGATACCTATTATCCTGCTCATTTATTATCCTTTTCCCGTATCCGGCTTTTACTTTCTGCCGGATACGCTTTATTGTTCTTATGTCAGTCTACTCTGGAGAGTCTTTCTCCGGCCAAGAATGCTTTGATGTTATCGTATGTCATTGATACGCAGCGTTCTCTTGCCTCAACCGATGCCCATGCGAGGTGAGGTGTGATGATAAGTCTTGTGGAATCCTGTATCTTGGCAAGGGGATTATCCTCGGGATCGATGGGTTCCTTGGTCAGAACGTCAAGACCCGCACCCGCGATCTTACCAAATACCAAAGCATCGTAAAGAGCTTCCTGATTTACGACCGGTCCCCTGGCCACGTTTATAAGATATGCCGTTTTCTTCATCTTGGAGATTGCTTCCTCGTTGATAAGATCCCTGGAAAGATCGGACAACGGGCAATGAAGCGACAGAAAATCGGATTCTCTTAATATCGTATCAAAATCAACTTTTTCGTACTCGGTAACGGTAGATTTTCCGGTTATCGAATAAAAGATCACCCTGCATCCGAATGCGGTCGCTATCTTGGCAACTTTTTTACCGATATTTCCCATTCCGATTATGCCCCAGGTCTTTCCCGCAAATTCGTTGAACGCAAGATCGAAATTGGAAAATCTTTCCTGAGCCGCATACTGGCCACTCTTTACGAATCTGTCGTAATGCTCTAACTTTTCGGACAGGTAAAAAGCAAGTGCAAACGTATGCTGGGCAACCATATCGGTGCTGTAGTCTCTTACATTGCAAACCCCGATCCCGCGGGACTTACAATATTCAAGATCGACATTGTCAAATCCTGTTGCAAACTCGCATATGAGTTTTACATTAAGTGCATCTTTTAATGTATCTTCGTTAAGTTTTGACTTGTTGGCTATGATGATATCCGCGCTCTCAACACGCTCTGCGATCTCGTCATAAAGAGTATTGTCGTATATCTCGACTTCTCCGAAATCCTCAAACATCGAAACTCCGACATCCATACCAACGCTCGCTCTTTCAAGTATTACGATCTTCATATCTTTCTCTCCGTTCCATGCAGGTTTTTCCTGTACAAATCATAACCTCATTGTTACAAACAACCTTACATTTCAGTATACAATATAATCATGGTATTGGGCAAAATCTTTTATTCATAAAACAGCGGCAATATTTTCCCGGTTAAACAAAATGCCCTGCGGAAAAACCGCAGGGCACTGAGTATCAACATCTTATATACGGATCTTATTTAAAAGGATTCTCCGTAGGATAAGGAAGTGACTTAGGCTGGTTGTAGTTGATATCCTCGATCGGAACTCCGATGTACTTGAATACTTCGTAGAGAGCCTTTCCGTGATGTCCGAATGTAACGGCACCGTGGTGAGGATAATTCTTTTCGATGAGGACATGTCTGTAGAAACGTCCCATCTCCTTGATGGCGAATACACCGATACCACCGAATGACTTGGTAGCTACGGGAAGTACTTCACCTTCTGCAAGATATGCTCTTAACTTGGCATCAGCTGTGGACTGAAGTCTGAAGAATGTGATATCTCCGGGGATGATGTCGCCTTCAAGAGTTCCGTTGGTAACTTCGATAGGAAGTGCTCTTGCCATGATCATCTGATACTTCATCTCATGGAATGCAAGCTTCTTGGAGCATGTATTACCGCAGTGGAATCCCATGAATGTATCGGTATGAGCATAATCGAATTTACCTTCGATCGACTCTTTGTACATATCCTTGGGAACAGAGTTGTTGATATCAAGAAGAGTAACAATATCTTCGGATACGCATGTTCCGATGAACTCTGATAAGCAACCGTAAATATCTACTTCACAGGATACGGGGATTCCGCGGCCTGTCAGACGGCTGTTAACGTAGCAGGGAACGAATCCGAACTGTGTCTGGAATGCGGGCCAGCACTTACCTGCTATTGCAACATACTCTCTGTAACCCTTGTGAGCTTCGATCCAGTCAAGAAGTGTAAGTTCGTACTGAGCAAGTTTTGCAAGTACTTCAGGCTTCTTGTTGCCTGCGCCGAGTTCTGCTTCCATATCCTTAACAACATCGGGAATACGAGCGTCTCCGGCATGCTTGTTGAAAGCTTCGAAAAGATCGAGTTCGGAGTTCTCTTCGATCTCTACGCCGAGGTTGTAAAGCTGCTTGATGGGAGCGTTACAAGCAAGGAAGTTAAGAGGTCTGGGTCCGAAAGATATGATCTTAAGTTTTGAAAGACCTACGAGTGCTCTTGCTACGGGAAGGAAGTCGTTGATCATCTTAGCACAATCCTCTGCATCACCTACGGGATACTCGGGAATGTACGCGCCAACGTTACGAAGCTTTAAGTTGTAGCTTGCGTTTAACATACCGCAGTATGCATCGCCACGTCCGCCGCAAAGGTCATTCTGTGTCTCTTCTGCTGCTGCGCAGAACATCTTGGGTCCTTCGAAGTGCTTGGCAAGAAGAGTCTCGGAAATTTCGGGACCGAAGTTTCCAAGATATACGCAAAGTGCGTTACATCCTGCTTTTTTGATATCTTCGAGTGCCTGTACCATATGAATTTCGCTTTCAACGATACAGATGGGACACTCATAGATGTCGGAAGCATCGTATTTAGCCTTGTAAGCGTCTACCAGAGCCTTACGTCTGTTAACGGATAATGACTCGGGGAAGCAGTCACGGCTGACAGCTACGATACCTAATTTAATCTTGGGAATGTTGTTCATTAGTGTGTTTTCCTCCTAATAATTTTATAGTTTTTCAACCCCATGTCACCGGGGCGACACTAAGTTGATTTTAGCACGATTTTGGTATAAACGAAAGACAAAAGAATCTTTTGTTTACAAAAATTAAAACGTTTTATTACTACTCGTTGAGATTAAGGTTTTTACCCTTAAGTCCCAGGAACGATCCTTCTGCAAGTCCGCCCTCTTTGTGTCCGATAAGCCACTTGTTTACCGCGGTGATAAGTGCGTCTTCACTCGGAGCCGTACCGTCTGCGTTAACTTTGGCATGTGCGGTCTTAAGGGGATAGTTTGTTCCCTTGGGAAGAACGATCGAAACCCGGAATCCCTTGCCATCAACTCCGCAGGGAGCATAGTGAAGAGTGGTAGCAAATACTTCAACCGCTGTTCCGGCGGGAACAAGGAATGCCTTAACCTTTGAAGTGTCATATGTGAAATCGTCTTCCACATCCTTCATAAGACCGAGCATAAGTACAGCATCGGTAGCTGCCACGTTGATCTCCGAATCTCTGTGATATTCAAGAGCGTTGAGCATGCAGTTGTGTCCGTTGCAGTATCCGATCTGGATGGGCATCTCGCCGTAGGTTACATCGGAAATAACTTTGGCAACATCAAGTGCCTCAAGTTCTGCGATCGAAGGCTCGTAAACCACGTCATCGGGGCAGGGTGTCTTTTTCATTGCTTCTACAAGTGCCGAAAAATCAACATTTGTGATAACTCTTCCGTACTCTTTGAACTCTTTGCTGTTAACAGATAAAATTTCCATTATACCTTCTCCTTTTCTATTGATCTACGGATGGTCTCCGCTTTCTTTTTCAAATACTATTTGATGATATCGAATACAGGCTTAAGTGCCGGATAGATCGACTTAAACTGCTGATAGCGTGCTTCATATTTGGCTACAAGTTCGGGATCGGGCTTCTCGGTCTTTGAAACCTTAACGATCGCTGCTGCCGCATCCTCAACACTTGCATATGCACCGCATGCAACCATTGCAAGCATTGCGCCGCCCATTCCGGGACCTTCTTCACACTCGGGAACATCAACCTCAATGTTTAAGATATTGGCGATCATCTTACGCCATAAAGGACTCTTGGCACCGCCGCCGCAGATCATCGTGCGCTTGGGAGCAACGCCTATGCTCTTGGCAACCTCATACATATCTCTTGTGGCAAAAGCAACACCTTCCAAAACCGCCTGCGTCATGTCTTCCCTTGTGGTATCCATTGTGATGCCGGTAAATGTCGCACGTGCATCGGGATTGTTCCAGGGTGATCTTTCACCCATAAGGTAAGGAAGATAGAATACATGGTTTTCACCGAGTTTATCTATACCTGCCTGCTCGCCCGCATAATCTTTGGTCTTTAAGATCTCATCCATCCACCACTTGTTACAAGATGCTGCGGAAAGCATACATCCCATAAGGTGGTAATGTCCGTCGGCATGATCGAATGAGTGAAGTGCATTGTTGGAATCAACCGCAAAGCTGTCGGATGACATGAATACGGTTCCGCTGGTACCGAGCGAGATGTTACATCTGTTGTTGCCGACGGTTCCCGTTCCGACTGCTGCTGCCGCATTGTCGCCTGCCCCTGCCGCTATGACTACATCAGCGCTAAGACCCAGTTCAGCGGCAAGATCGCTCTTTAATGTGCCAACTTTTTCGAAGCTTTCATAAAGTGTGGGAAGCATATCTTCTGTGATATTGCAGATATCACACATTTCCTTGGACCACTTACGGTTCTTAACGTCTAAGAGGAGCATACCCGATGCGTCCGAATAATCGGTACAGAATGTGCCGGAAAGCTTATATGCAAGATAATCCTTGGGAAGCATTATCTTTTTGATCTTCTTAAAGTTCTCGGGCTCGTTTTCTTTGATCCATAATATCTTGGGAGCGGTGAATCCTGCAAATGCGATGTTTGCGGTATACTCTGAAAGTTTGTCCTTACCGATCTCATTGTTAAGATGATCAACCTGCTTCTGTGTACGGCCGTCGTTCCACAGTATTGCGGGACGGATAACATTGTCGGCTTCATCGAGTATAACAAGACCGTGCATCTGTCCGCCGAAGCTTATTCCCCTGATCATTGACTTATCAAAGTCTTTGATGAGTTCTTTTAAGCCCTCTATGCTCTTTTCATACCAGTCCTCGGGTTTTTGCTCACTCCAGCCGGGATTGGGGAAAAACAAAGGATATTCCTTGGATACTACGTTTAAGATCTTTCCGCTTTCATCCATCAAAAGAAGCTTTACGGCGGAAGTTCCCAGATCGATTCCGATATAATACATATCAACCCTCCAATAATTTGTTATTTTCACATCTTAAAAGGGTCCTTGCCGGATTTGGCGGGCAAATTAACCCTTATAAGCGAATCTGTCAATATTTTATTAAAGAAAGAGGTATTATTCAACACATATTTAAAACATTTTATAGTCAAATTTTGCGTTTTTGCGATATATGCTCAGACGTGTCTTTACATAAAAAAGCTCCCAACCGCATATGGTTGAGAGCTTTGATGTTTTACAAACAATCTCTTTTACTGCTTTTCCTTGAGATAAATACTTATCCTGCTCTGAATGATGGGTGTTACCTCATCAACACTCTTCTGACCTTCAAAGAACGGTGCTGCTTCTTCGTTGATGATATTGAACACCTCTTCTTCGTAGTTGCCCGCAAATGTCGTAACAGACATTACAAAACTCTTAAGATCGTCTGCCTGCTGTTTGGTAAGAGGCTTATATCCCTGATCTCCGTAATAGATCATGTCTTTACCGTAGATCGCATAATCGTCTTCCTCTTCTACGTGTTCTTTCTGGGCATCTTCAAGCTGTTTGTCAAAGTTGCTCTTTATGATCGGAAGTCCCCACTGATTCTTCATGTAGTCATCGGAAAAATAAACTCTTACAAATTCCCAGGCTATTTCGGGAGCTTTGCACTTCGATGATATCGCAATTGGATTGGATACACCGAATGCCGAGCCGCATCCCGATCCTGTGGGATAACCCACAAAAGCGATATCCTCACCGTATGTTGATGATATCTGATATTTATAATTATCTATGTTTGCAAGATACATCTGCGAAAGAATGAACTTATCATCCCGATACATTGATTCCCAGTCAATATTAGAGTATTCTTCTTCGAGATCTCTGTAATAATCGTCTCCTCCCTTGGGAAGTTCCTTTACAAAGCTCAGCAATGCCTTAAATTCATCGGTATCAAAGTTACATGAATGTGTTGAATAATCGATATATGACTTGGCATCGATCATCATGCACTGAGACATAAAATCTTCTCTTGCGGTCGCAAACATAAGCTGTGAACCCTGGGGAAGAGTATTTTCAAATTCCTTGAGTTCGTTGAAAGTCCATGACTTTCTGTCTCCGAGAATTGACTTTTTGCCTACCAGAGTCTGAATGTAAAACGTAGGAGACACAAAGGTAAGCTTACCGTTAACTTCACCCGCCTTTAAAACGTTATCAAACATATCTTCTCTGTTTATGTCGGGATCCGAATCGATATACGGATAAAGATCCACAAAAAGACCTTTGGATGCATAATTGATCATAGTACCGGCATCTTGGGCGATCACGATGTCGGGTGACTGGCCTGCCGCAATGTCGGAATTCATTTTCTTTTGTCCCGCTTCCCAGTCTTCGTCGGTATTGTATACGCTATAGTCCTTAACGACTATCCTGCACTTTTCGTTGGTCTTGTTGAACTTAATAACTTCTTTTCTGATCGTGCCGTCAAGATACAGGCATCCCAATGAGATCTGTTCTTTTTCGACAACATCTTTGGGATCGACCTTTGTATATTTGCAAAAGTTGAAAGTATCCTCTGTGTTTTCGGCATCCCAGTCATGATATGTACCTATAAATGATCCGTCTTCAAGTGAAATGAATGTTTCAAAGTACTGTGCGGCAATGTCCGAATCGATAAGGTTGAAAACTTCCGTAAGCTCCGTATCTCCCACATTGAAAGCATATATCGAAGAACCGGAACTTAAATAAACATCATACTGTCCGCCCTGGCCGCAGATCGACATATTGCTCATCTGAGCGGGAACAGTGGGCTCGTTTGTAAGTTTAAGGTTCTCAACATCGAGTTCTTTGACAACCGCACCTGTTTCACCGTATCCCTGAACATACAGTTTTCCGGATTTATCCGCAAAAATCTGGTTCACCCAGTTGACGCCGGAGACTTCTTCTTTTTTGACAAGATTTAAATCCTTGTCAAGCAGATAAAATGTCTTTTCCTGATACATTAAGATCCTTCCGTCAGGTAATGCCTTGATGCCGTCAACATATTCAAAATCCATCTCCGACATGGGCTTTTTGGTGATCACGTTGCCCGAATAATCAGCGATCTTAATAGTGTATTCTCCGTCGTATACGGGATTATCGGGATCTGAATAATCCGATTTGTCTTCATATGCCATAAACAGTAACTTGTCATCACCGTAAGGCACACGTGTGGATATATAGCTCTGACCGTTGTCATCGGATAACTTAAACGGGGTTATTTCCGTTCCGTCAAGATTTGCAATATATGAGTTTATTTTTGACTCATAGGTCTCTTCGTTGGTCGTATAAGTCGTGATAAACAACTTGTTTCCCAGCCCCGCAAGTTCGCTGATCTCTTCCTCCTTAGGCAGATCAAGCGAAAGCTTCTCTTCTTTGTAGATCGCGTTTTTGTTAAAACTGATCGTCTCACCCTTCTTGCCGCAACCTGCATAAGGTACCAGCATTACTGCGATAAGCAGCAGGGCAATGAGCCTTTTTGTACCGTTCTTCATATCAATTCTCCTTCTTCTTTCTTGCGCGCGCGTTCTTTTCTGTACTTTTCTATCCTGCGCTCTATAAAATTTTTGATATCTTTTTTGTGTATTGTGCGATTGGTATACATTCTCACCAGCAGCACACATATATTTACAAATACAAAAGAAAACAGTACAAGATCGATGACACATAACGGCGTGATCATGTCTTCAAGACCTCTTGCCATGTTTTCCCAGTAGGGATATATGATACCCTTGGAATTCATGCTGCGTGAACCGACTGCGGTAATACGCTTAATAAGTCTTGTCCACGAAAACCTTCCCGTGTTTTCGACCATTTCGTACCTTGTCGCATCTTCGGTAACGACATCTTTTACTATATCCGAGCCAAAATGTGATACGGGGCTTGGAAGCAACACTTCATACGCGTTAAGCGAAGTCTTTTTGTCGCATTCCTCGAGCGTCTCATAATCGACATACACAACTTTACTGTCATTTCCGGCCAGATCGTTAAGCCTTCCGGTATCTTTCTCAATGACTCCCGTCACGTAATACCGCTTTCCGTTTATCTCAACGGGCTGTCCCACAACATCGCCCGATCCGAAAAGAAGCGATGCGGTCTCAAGATCGAGTATTATATGATCCTTCACAAGGTCCGCGCCGTCAAAATATGAACCCGTAATAAGCTTCAGGGGATGAAAAAGAAAATAATCTCCACCTATTCCGATCGCTCTTGCCGTAACTTCGCTCTCACGGCTGCGTACCGTGATCTCTCCGGAAGCGGAATAAGCGCTGACTCTTCGCCGTGCCTCCTTGGTGGCTGCTGCGATCGCCTTTTCATCGAGTTTCTTGTCGATGTTAAAATCAAGCTCACGGATGTTGTCGGGAGTGTGTGCAGACATCTCCGAAAAGAAAATGCTTATCTGCGTGCAGTCCCTGTCTTTGCTCCACCTTGATGCGGCAAGCTGTGCGGGCTGCGTCTTGGAAAGAGCAATGCCCGCAAACATCACTGCCAGGAATACCACGGTCACGGCCCCAGAGATTATAAGCCACAGTATCTGTTTAGGGGTAAAAACCTTTTTTAGATATTCCATTTTAGTCTTTTAACCTTACCTGCTGGCCGTCCTCAAGCGGTTTTGAGAATGTTGCGATAACATAATCCCATCCCAAAAGATCGGTTCCGCTTACGGCACTTTCGTTGTCACCCTCGGCAAGAACCGTCACATCAACTCTGCGTGCGATATAGCGGTTACCGAAAGGTGTGTTCTTGGATTCAACTTTATATAGGTATTTGCCTTTATTGTCCTCATGAAGGGCACTGTTGGGCACTATAACATCATATCCCGCGGTCTTGTTGCCGACGGTAAGCGACAGGCTCTGTCCGCTCACAAGATCTTCGCCTTCAACCTCAAAGATTATGGTCTTACCGCCGTTTGGATTGGTCTGATCGGGACGGATCTGCAATACTCTTGCATGGAGATCGGAATACCACCATGAATTGGCAACTTCCGCTTCGTCTCCGACACTTACGTATTTGGCCTGTTCTTTGGTAACGTTCATGGAGATCGTGAAGCCCTTGCCCGCCTTTTGAATGGTGGCAACTTCGCTTCCCGTCTCGATCGTCTCACCTGCTACATACTTCATGGTAAGGATGATACCGTCAACGGGTGCGGTTATGGTTCCGCCCACACTGTCAGCACGCATCTTTTCGACTTTTTCTTTTTGATCGTTGATGGCTTTTAATTTATCTTCCAGACCGTACATATTGGCAAGTTCGGTCTTAAGGTCTTCGTAATACTTCTTGGCTTTTTCAAGGCCTGCCTCTGCATCGGAAAGCTGCTTGGCAAGATTGTAATCTTTGTCATTGGCTGCATGGCCGGCGTTTTTGATGGCATCCTCATAGTATTTAACCATCTGCGCCGAATATACAGCATCGGATGCGGCTTTGTCGTAGGCGGCCTTATAGTTGTTGATCGTTATCTGGGCCTGCGAGGCAGCCTCAGCCGCAGACTGGTAGATTGTATTTAATTCATCATATTTTTCCTGCTTTTCTTCAAAATTATCAAGAGCCGTTTGATATCCAACAGGGTCTGACGCCGAAATGTCATTTGCGGCATTAAGAGCATCTTGTGCGGTTGTTAAATCAGAATATGCGGTATTTCTGGCCAATTCTGCCGGTACCACAGCTGCATCCAGCTCGGCTTTGCCTGTTACTGCGGCATCGTAGTTTGACTTCGCCGACGAAAGTGTTGTCTCATCGCTTATGTTCTGGGCATCCCATTTGGCCTTTTCGTCTTTTAAATCTTCGGTACTGTCCTTGTACTGCTTGTCAAGTCCGGCAAGTTCCTGCTGTTTCTTGATCGACTCGACTTTCTTTTCCCAGCCTTCCACTGAATTCTTGGCAGCTTCAAGCTTGGCCTGATTGCTTGCAAGCGTTCCCGTATTGCCGCTTTCAACGGCGTTGGTGGTACTGCGGCTTATCTCGCCTGTGATGACTGCGCTTTCATACTCGCTTTCAAGCTTTTCAAGTGCATCGATCTCGGTCTTTAACTCTTCGCTTTCTCCGTCGGCAAGTATATAAAGAGGATCGCCCTTTGCAACCGTATCACCGGGTTTTACCGCAACGGAATCGATCTTACGCGCTTCCTTGATGACTACCGAATAAGGATCCGCCGTTTCCACAATACCGTTTCCGCGAACCTTGTGGGTTATCTGTCCCGACGATGTATACTGCGCCGTAACCTCGGGAAGCGAGTAATTCATTATTGTATTTGAAAACAACGTAAGTATCAGCATCACCACCAGAAATATGATAATGGCATTTTTGATCCATTCACGTTTTTTGTTATTGTTTTCCATCTTGATCTCCAATCCGTGTCCGCAATGAATTTAATGCGGTTACCCCTTAACTCCGCCCTGATACATGATACCTTCTACCAGATAATCTTCTCCGTACAAAAATATCAATATGCCCGGGATCATATATATTGTAGCTACCGCAAAAGCAAGTCCCGTTTCTCCGCTGTTGATCTGCGATAAGAATACGGATAACGGATGCATTTCCGAATCCGATAACAGGATAAGCGGCTGTTCAACCATGTTCCAGTAATCTATAAATACAAGTATTGCAACGGAATAAAGGCATCCCTTACAAAGAGGTGCACATATATTCTTAAAAATCTGCCATTCTCCCGCGCCGTCGATCTGTGCCGCTTCAAAATACGAAGACGGGATACGCCTCATAAATTTTGTCAGCAGATAGACCGCAAACGGCGATGCTATACCCGGAAGCCATATCGCCCAGTTGGTGTTCACGATGTGAAGCCATGTGGACACAAGGTAGTTGGGCACCAGCGTTACCTGGTAGGGCATCAGCATCAGTATTATATATAAGAAAAATACGATTTCTTTGAGTCTTCCCTTGGCTCTTGTAAATCCGTACGACGCAAACATCGCGACCAGGAGCTGAAAAAACACTATCGGAACGACCAGTATTACCGAATTCCAGAATTTGAACAGGTAATTGGGACTCTTAAACAGTACAGTGTAGTACTGGATAAAAGAAACCATATCCGGAATGAACTTAAGGTTTACGGTCTCCGATATATATACTTTACCACCGCGCTCACTCTTGGCAAATACCGAACCGTAGTTGGCATTGATCTCACTTTGTGTCATAAACGAATTGGTGACGGTAAGCACTATGGGTGTTAAGAAAATGAGCGCAAACACAAGTGCTATCAGGGTTGCGGCGCAAAGACCGGCGATCTTCTTTTTCTTTTTGGCGGAAAGGGCGTGTTTTTTACTCATTCTTCCACATCCTTTCCGAAATGATTCTCGGTTATGAACAATGCGCCTATTATGATCACCATCACCAAAGACATGATGATCGCAGCCGCCGACAGTTTCTGATAGTCAAACGACTGAAACGTGTTGTTCATGAAATGCTGCAGCATATATATGGGATCGTACGGATGCTCACCGGTTAACAGGTAGATCTCTCTGAATACCTTAAATGAGTTGATGAGCGAAAAGATCGTTACAAACAATATCGTGGATGTAAGATATCTTATCTTGATCCCCCAGAATATCTGCCAGGGATTGGCACTCTCAAGTGTTGCAACTTCCAGTATGTCACGGGGTATCGATTCAAGTGCCGCCAAAAACAGTATCATGTTGTATCCTAAGTTTTTCCATAAGAAAAGAAAGATGATAACAACCTGCGCATACTGGGATTTGAGCCAGTCGGTCTTGCCGATGCCGAAGTTTGACAAAAACTGGTTGACCGCACCGTTATAGTGAAACATTACCTGTACTATCAGCACAACCGATGCGACCGGTACCATCATGGGCGTTAAAAAGCATGTCCTGAACTGGCTTCTTAAAGGAATGTTTCTGTCAAGCAGTATTGCAAGCAACAGTCCCAAAACTACCGAAAGCGGCATCGCCACAAAAGAAAACTTAAGTGTATTCCCTCCGGCTAACTTAAACGCTCCGTTCGAAAACACATTTGCAAAGTTTTTGAACCACACAAAATTGGCGGTTATCGGATTATCGATCAACGAATAATAGATAACCACCATAAAAGGAGCCACAAAAAACAGCAGCACACCTATCAGACTCGGGGAGAGAAAGGCGGCCGCGCTTATCTTCTGCATTCTCGTACGCTTTTTCAAGTGGTTACTCATTTTGTTTCACTAAATAATCCTTTCGCTAAAGATGATAACAAATTGACAACTTAATACAAGCGAATTTCATATTAAGTTTCTTTAAGATTTTATTAAGTGACCGCCAAATGACAGGGTGCGGGGCAGCCGATTTATTTGGTAACGGGCATTGATAAACAAAACGTTATTTTATAAAATATATGGGACACTGTTCAAACGGATTTAATTAAAAACGGAGGCATTTATGGCATCCCTGACAACTCTTTTTAACGATAACTGGTATTTCAAAAGATTCGATCTTGGCACCCCGTACGATGAGATGAGCGGATCTAAGGACCTTAAACCCGTCGCGATCCCCCATGACTGGCAGATTTGGGATACGGCGGATCTTTATGAAAACGGGATCGGCTTTTACAAAAAGAGCTTTTCGCTCGATCCCAAGGAAGATCATACATATATCATACGTTTCGACGCGGTATATATGGATACTACCGTATATCTTAACCATGAAATGATCTATGAATGGAAATACGGCTATTCGGCATTTGATGTGGATATCACCGCTCATCTTACAAACGGCGAAAATATCATCGAAGTCGCATGCGTCTATCAGGCACCAAACACCCGCTGGTATTCCGGTGCAGGTATATACAGAAATGTGCATTTTACGGAAAAAGAAAACGCATATATCATTCCCGACGGAGTTTATATTTCCACAGAATGTGAGGAAAACGGTGATTTTACGCTGTTTGTCGATTGCGAAGCACGGTCTGCAAACGGATATAAATCCGTCCCGGCTAATGAATGTGATGCTTTGATATCGCATGTACTGACTGACGCGGAAGGCGCCGTAAAGGCCGAAATCTCCGAAAAGATCACTCTTGGCCGTGACGTGGCTGTCTCCAAACAGATCGTAAGGATTGCTGCTCCGAGACGATGGGATGTCGATGACCCTTATCTTTACAAACTTACGACAACCCTAACGGCAGACGGTACCGAACTTGACAGAGTCATTAACAACGTAGGTTTCAGGACCATCCGATTTGATGCCGATAAAGGTTTCTTTTTAAACGAAAGAAGTGTAAAGATCAACGGTGCGTGTATGCATCACGATCTCGGAAGTCTCGGAGCCGCATTCAATACCACGGCTCTTAGAAGACAATTCCTTAAATTAAAAGAGATGGGCGTTAATTCCGTGCGTACCAGCCACAATATGCCCGCACCCGAACTTCTGGATGTCGCCGATGAGATCGGCATCATGATAAATACCGAAGCTTTTGATATGTGGGAACACAAGAAAACGGAATACGATTATGCCAGGTTTTTCCCCGCATGGTACGAAAGGGACGTGCGTTCATGGGTAAGACAGGACAGAAATCATCCGTCCGTAATCATATTCAGTATAGGAAACGAGATCTACGACTGTCACCTCGAAAGCGGACGCAGATGGAATGCACTGCTGCGCGATGAAGTCAAAAAATATGACTACCGCCATAACGCTTATATAGGTAGCGGTTCAAACTACATGCAGTGGGAAAATGCCCAGAAATGTGCCGACGATCTTGAGATCGCGGGATACAACTACGGCGAAAAGATGTATGACGAGCATCATGCCAAAAATCCGGGGCGCTGTATTTTCGGAAGCGAAACGGCTTCCACGGTACAAAGCCGCGGAATATATCACTTCCCTCTTTCCAAACGCCTTCTTACTCACGATGACGGACAGTGTTCGTGTCTTGGAAACTGTACCACCAACTGGGGCGGAGATTCGGTCGATCAGGTAGTGTTTGATCATCATTCAAGAGATTTTGTGGCCGGTCAGTATATCTGGACGGGATGGGATTATATCGGCGAGCCCACACCTTATTTTTCCAAAAATTCATATTTCGGGCAGCTCGATACCGCCGGATTTGAAAAGGATACCTTTTATCACTATAAAGCCGAGTGGACCGACTACCGTAAAGCGCCGATGGTGCACATACTTCCCTACTGGAACTTTAACCCCGGACAGATAATAGATGTATGTGTTTATTCAAACGCTCCGAAAGTTGCTCTTTTCTTTAACGATGAGCTCATCGGAGAACAAACGATAGATCATGAAAGCCCCAATCTTACGGCATCATGGTCGCTTAAATATCAAAAAGGCACACTTACGGCCCGTGCATACGATGAAATGGGCCGCGAGATCGCAAGCGATTCGGTTTCTTCTTTTAACGATCCCCAAAAGATAGTGCTCGATCCTGACAAGACCGAATTAAAAGCCGACCCCGAAGACCTGATATTTGTGGGTATAAGTGTTGTCGACGACAAGGGAAGAGAAGTTAAAAACGCAAGAAACCGCATAAATATTAAAGTCACCGGTGCCGGAAGACTTGTAGGGCTTGATAACGGTGATTCCACCGATTATGAACAGTATAAATGTACGTCCCGCAAGCTGTTTTCGGGAAAACTTATGGCGATCGTCGCATCAAACGGCCAAGAGGGCGATATCGTACTTACTGCTTCTTCCAAAGATCTTGAAAGTGCGAGTGTTACTCTTAAAGCCATTAAGAGTACAGTCAAACCCGGCAGCGCATTTATGGATCCGTGTGTTGAAAGCGCTCCGGGAGAAGACGTTCCCATACGTAAGATCGAACTTATATACGACGGTTCACGGGAACTTACCCCGGATCATAATGAAGCGACGCTTGATTATAGGATCTATCCCGAAAATGCAACGTTTAAAGACCTCTCCGTAAAAGTACTTACGGTTGATGCGGTAGCCGCCAACAATGCAGAAGCCAATATCCTTGACGATAAGATATATGTTAAGGCAGTCGGAGACGGTGATTTCAGGCTTTCCGTAAGAGCCTCGAACGGTTCCGGCTTAAGCGAGATAGTATCGGAGCTTGAATTTACGGCCTCGGGACTCGGCTCCGCAACTGTCGATCCTTATGAGCCCGTACCCGGCATACAATACTCCCACACTTCCGCCGGAGATGCCAAACTCACTTTCCTGGGCGGTGTTTTCGTGACCGTAAACGGAAGTACATATGTAACATACGATAACCTTGATTTCGGAGATTTCGGTTCGGATGAAGTAACGCTTCCAATCTTTATATTTAATAATGAAATGCCTATCTCAATATATGAAGGAACTCCCGAAAACGGCGAACTGCTGGGATCGTTTACCTACAGCGCCGAGTGGATATACAACACATATATTGAAAATACATTTAAGTTAAAAAGAAGACTTAAGGGCATCACTTCGGTTTCTTTTGAATTCAAAGGTGAAGAACGGGTTTCGTTTAAAGGCTTTACCTTTAAAAAGATCAACAAGGCCTATGAGATCATAGATGTCGGCTTACGTAACCGCATAGTCGGAGACAGTTTTAAGTTAAAAGAAAACGCGATCGAACATATCGGCAACAATGTCTGCATCGACTTTAACGACTTAAACCTTTGTGACGGATTCTCGGCTGTTACGATATGCGGCCGCTCCAACAACGAAAAAACTTCGATACATCTTATATTTACAAACGATGAAACACACGAAAACAGACTTGCCGAAATACCTTATTCCGAGGATTACGGTGAGTTCAGAATTCCTTTACAATCGCTTGTATTTAATGGTAAAGTAAGTTTTGTGTTCCTGCCGGGATCGGATTTTGATCTTAAATGGTTCAGATTTGAAAAATAAGACAGGTTGGATTTCCAGATGTTTAAAAAGTTTTTAGTTGCCATATTGGCCGTTGCGATCACATGTACCTCCAACGTTCTTCCTGTGTCCGCAGTATCTCTTGCTGATAAGGATGCCATAACCGACGGTACCGAAATAAAGATCGCTTATGAGATAGCGGACGGATTTTTCCCGGCCGACTGTGATGCGCCGGAATCCTTTATAAAAGGAGAAGAATCGCCCATACTTGAACCAGCTGCCAGAAAAGGATATCTCTTTGACGGATGGTATACCAACAAGACCGCGGTTACGGAGGTTACCGATCTTAATGCACTCGATGTCATGACCGATGAGGAAGGCAATCCTTTTGTAAGAGTATATGCCAAATGGACCGCTCCCGAACCGGAAGCACCTAGGATCGCGGCTCTCAGCAACTATTTAAAAGGTGTACTCGGTGTCGGTTTTGAACCCGTGGAAGTATCCGCGAAGGGATACGAGATACAGTATGCCAACGATCCTTCTTTTTCGGACAGAGTAAGAAACCTTGATATCAAAACAGTAAATGTTACTACAATGATCAACAATAAGATAGGCGGACGTACATACTATGTAAGAGCACGTGCTTTTGCGACAGATTCGACGGGTGAGCGTGTTTATTCGGAATACAGTCCCGCCAAAGCGATCTTTCTTGCAAACGGTGCCGACGAACTTGAGCCCGCACCCGACAGCGGAACCATCAATTCCGCGGCAATAAGCGGTGGATCGGTTGTCGTTTCCGCAAGCATCCCCGAAAGGATACTCGCATATGACGATCTTTATTATGTAGTAAAGATCGACCCTTCAACAGGTTCCGTCATCGGACCGTTGTGTTCGTGTGAAAAAGACGATGAAGTTACGATGTCGTTCGGTGTATCGGGAAATCTGATGGCTGAGTTTGCTCTTGCGGTCAAAGACGGCGAAAACTCCTACTACGTAATGTCGAAGCCTACTTTTATCGACAATCCCGAAGCACTTGCCTCTTATACCGCTCCCTATCCGACTCCCGCATCCAAAAAGGGACGCCAGGGAACCTACGATCCGGGTATAGGTGACAAACACTATTTCCACAACCTCTATCTTGACGAGATCATAGGAACTGCCGGAGCACATGACGTAGCATACAACTATAACGGAAAAACCTATTATTTCAACAGACCGACTCATCACATCAACTATGATGCCGATATAATGACCGCTAACAAAAACGGCGGAACCGTAACCATGCAGATCATGATCCGCTGGAACGGAAATTCCAACGATCTTATCACTCCTACGGGCAGAACACCGGGTTACAACTATTATGCGTTTAATGTTGAAGAGCCCGCGGCCCGCGAAAAACTTGAAGCTGCATTCATGTTCTTAGCCGAATACTGGAGTAAGAGTAACCGCCACGTTGATAACTGGATACTCGGAAACGAGGTAAATACTTTCCTGAATACAACGGGACGCTGGTACTGGGCAGGCAATATTTCAAGAGATGCCTTCATGACCAACTACTCGCAGACCTTCAGGATCTTGTATTACGCGGTAAAGAGTAATTCGGCAAACAGCCGTGTATTTACCTGTACCGATCATACATGGAATGACCGTGACAGAGACTGGGGTACAAAAGGATTCATCACCGCACTTGATTCGTATCTTAAAAACCTTAACCCCAACATAAGGTGGAATCTTGCCAACCATGCATATACGGCCGTTCTTACCAACGCCGATCCCTGGAACGACGGAAATGTACGTATCTACAGCGTGGCGCACTCAACCGGTGCAAGCTTTGTATCGCCTTACAACCTTGAAGTGCTTACCAATTACTGTGCTTCTAACTTCGGTTCGGGCTGCAGGATCATACTGTCCGAAGTCGGATTCTCTTCGACCAACGGTACAAATCCGACGCTTAACGGGGGCCGTCAGGCCGGTGCGGATGTTCAGGCCGCCGCTACGGCGTATCTTTTCTACAAAGCTCAGTTTACCGGTAATATCGATGCATGTATCTTCCACACCGGAGACGAGGGTGAACCGGGTAAAAACTTCGGAATACTCGGCAAACCCGCGGGAGATGTTTACAGATATATGGATACTCCGTCATATGCCGATCATTGTAACGGATATCTCGGACTTATAAACGGGGCTACGAGCTGGGAACAGATAATACCGGGATTTAATTCGGGAACACTTATGAATATGCCATCGAGATAATAAAAAAGCGGCAGACCCTCAGGTCTGCCGTTTATTATTTTCAGCTACTTATTCTTAAATATACCCGCCACAATGGCTATGATTATAAGTATACCTATAAGTTTCCCGATACTGAATCCACCATCGTCATCGTCGTCCTCTTTGTCGGTAATGACATTAAGTCCCTTCTCGACCTGGTTTTGAATGGTGCCGTATGTGGACCAGTTATATATCAGTTTTCCGACTCCGTTTCGTTCGGTCGTTACCGCAACATTGCCACTCTCGGCATTTTTGTATGTCGTGGATCTGACTTCACCGAGCAGGATCGCAAGAACTATGCATATTACCATTATCATGGCTGCTACGCCGGTCTTTTTTAAAGCTTCCACTATCGTTTCTCCTCTTTAAATATCAGATACCTTTAAGTTCAAGAAGTTTCTGTTTAAGTTCACCCTCGATACGTCCGAGTTCAACTTCCGCATCTTTACGCTTCTGAGCACCTTCGGCCTGGATCTGCATAACTTCGTCGAGTGTTGTGATGAGCTGCTCGTTGGTATGTCTTAATGTTTCGATATCAACGATAGATCTCTCAGCTTCTCTTGCAGTCTCGACGGTAGCCATCTTGAGCTGATCCGCGTTCTTTTTAAGAAGCTCGTTGGTCATCTCGGTAACGGCACTTTGTGCGGCTGTTGCCTGACGTCCGTGTTCGATACCCATCGCAAGTACCATCTGGCTCTTCCAAAGCGGGATCGTGCTGGTAAGAGACGTCTGGATCTTTTCTACCATCAGAGTATCATTGTTCTGTAAAAGCCTTGTCTGAGGACCCATCTGGATCGAGATCATCCTGGTAAGTTCAAGGTCGTGAAGTCTCTTTTCAAAACGGGCGATCAGATTCTGGTAATCGTTGAATGCCTGTGCATCTTCCTGAGCTCCGGTTTCCTCAGCCTTTTTGCGAAGCTCCTCAAGTTTTACGCTCTTGGCTTCGGCAAGTGCCTTTTTGCCGGCTACGATATACATCGTAAGCTCTTTATAATAGTTGAGGTTTAACTTGTACATCTCATCATAAAGCGCCGCATCTTTCATGAGCACTACCTGATGCTTCTCAAGTACCTCGGCGATCTTGTCTACGTTGGTCTCGGCCTTGGAATAATTGGCTTTCATGGCCTCAAGGTCGTTCTTTTTCTTTTGGAAGAATCCGCCGATACCCTTTTTCTCGGGCTCCTGGCAACTCTTGATCTGTACTACGAGGTTTGCAAGCGTTTCACCAATCTCGCCAAGATCTTTGGTTCGTACCGCGTTAAGGGCGCCTTCCGAAAATTCGGCGATGTTCTTTTGCGCGGATGCACCATACATAAGTACCTGGTTTGTATTGGTGATATCTATCTTTGAGGCAAAATCGTCTACGATCTTCTTTTCCTCGTCGGAAAGCATGTTTTCGTCAACAACCACGGGCTCAACCTCTTTGGCTGCCTGAACTGCCGATGCGGCTGCCGTCATTGTTTCCGGTGCCGACATTGTAGCGGTTGCTGTCGCAAAAGAAGGTGCGGGCTGCGATGCTCCCGAAGGATCAAGTGTAAGTGTAGGGATTTTGTTTGCGTCCATTTTATTCTCCTTTTACTGATTTACTTTTTCATTCATCCAATCCGTTGCTTTGTGAAACACCAAAGCAACGGCGGAATTCCTTAGTCCTTAAGTCCCTCAGACTTAAGCAGGTTCTCCATAACGGTGATGTCCGTTGATATATCGAGTGCTTCGTCTTTGTAGAGGTGATCGAGCTGCTTGTCGTACGCGCTTACCGCGGTGTCCATCATTTCTTCGATCTTACCTTTCGTTCCGTCTATATTGATGCCTGAAATACCGGTCTCGTCCATACGGTCATAAGCGTTTAACAGCTTTATCGTAGTGGGAAGATAGTAGTTAAAGAATCTTCTTACCTGACGCTTTTTGCCGGGTTTTTCAACCACACAGGCTACGATCTTGTCGGTAACATCCTGAAGATGCACTATCTGAGCCGATATCCTTTCGTCGACGATATTCTGATCGAGCCTCTTCATCTCAAGGAGTGCCAGGTTCTTGTCTTCAATCATCTTATCGATCTCGGGATCTCCGGTGGATTCGATCTTTTCGGGCTCTTTCTTTTTCTCTTCCTCGCTCTTTTCGGGAATTTCGATCTTCTTGGGCCACATCTGCCATGAGATCACGAAAAGAAGGCTCATCACGATACCGAAACTTACAAAATGCGAAGTTTCGTAAAGAGGAAGTGCGAGCGACCACAGAAGCGATGCCGCCGCAACAACATAATATGAAACTATGGAAGGTACTTTTCTGACTTTCATAATTCTCTTCTCTTTGTATTTTTTCTGATAATAATAATACTTCTAACCGTATTTACAGTCAATCTTGAGAGGATTAAATTTTGATTAAATCCCTAGGAATCGGTAATTTGTCATGCAAATTACCGACCGCAATGCAAGCTTTAGTGCATTGCGGGGCCGGAGGCATTCCGCCGATGATTTGATGCTTGCCGAGGCTTTTTCGAGGCAGGCATCAGATTATCGGTTGTTCAAATCTCGCTTAAACCTTCCTTGGAATCGGCGGTTATGCGGGTGTCCTTCACATAAAGCACACAATATCCCACATATACGATGAGGTTCACAAGTGCCAGAAGCGTAAGGTTTCTGGGCACAAACAACAGGTAAAACGCATACGTCACCATCGATATGATCTGAAGTGCTATGCAGGGAATACGCGATCTTTTGTTGTAAAAGATATAGATGATCGCCAGAACCTCATATATGTAGCCGTATCTTTCATGCATTACGGGTAAAAAGAAAACGGTCGAATATGTTAGCACTATCGCAAGTCCCAGGAAATTCCGGGCATTTAACTCAACCTTGTTTTTGATCGTATATATCATCCATGCCGCCAACACTGTAACGGTAAATATGAGTGCGAGCGGATAAAGATAATCGAAGTATTCGAACTTCTCCACAAAAGTCTCATAGGAAGTGAACATCCAGAATCCCGGATAGTTCATCTCCATCAGATAATACTCGGCCTTCTGCACAAAGAAAATCTCAAATCCGTCCAAAAGTCCTCTTCCCGCTATGATCCCGGGAAGCGTGCTTACAAACACTACCGCAGGTACGATCAGGAAATACAGAAGCGAAAATTTCTTTTTGTAAAAATATATGAACAGGAAAAACGGCAGTATGAAAATTGTCTGCAGTTTAAAAGAAAACGCAAGTCCCAAAAATATCATGGCACCCAGTGGCTTATCCCTGTAAAGATACAGCAAAGCAAGTATCACAAAGTAAGTGTAGATCGAATCGCACTGAGTCCACATTGCCGAATTCATGGCAAATACCGGTGATATCCACACAAATGCGAATGCCGCTGCCGCTCCCTTTATGCCGTATTCGGTGTTGCGCTTGATGATAACGGCGATCGTAACAGCCATTATAAAGTCAAAAAGAATACTGAATGCCTTGAGGGAATATAGCGGAATAAGAGGCAGATAAGTAAGCCCTGCCAGCATAAACTGGTAGAGCACACTGTAATCGCCGATCTGAGTTCCTATGGCTTTAAATCCGCCAAGGCTCTTGATCTCGTCATACCAGGGCAGATAATACTCAAGCGTATCTCCGCTCAAAAAATACCTCATGGTAAACCGAAGATACGCTCCAAGTATAAATGCCAGGGCAATCACGAATACATAAATATGATCTTCTATGTAATCTAATATTTTCTTTTCCCCGGATATCATTAAAAGTCCTTCTGGTGTTTATTTGATCTTGATAAGATGTCCCGAAGCCTTCATGGATTCGATGATCGCATCGACGTGCTTTTCGCATTCCTCGTCGGAACCTGCCTCAGACATAACTCTGAGCACCGGCTCTGTTCCCGATTTTCTCAAAAGAACACGGCCGTTGTCGCCAAGTTCTGCCGTTGCAGCCTCAACAGCAAGTTTAACCGCGGGATCTTCAAGCGTTGCATCCTTATCGTCGACAACGACATTCTTAAGAACCTGCGGATACATGGTAACTTCGCTTGCAAGAACCGAAAGCGGAAGCTGGGTATCCACCATAACGCTGAGTAACATAATGGCCGTAAGAATACCGTCACCGGTACGTGCGTACTTTCTGAAAATAACGTGTCCTGACTGCTCGCCGCCGATCATGTGATCGAACTCTTTCATGTTCTCATATACATATCTGTCGCCTACCGCAGTCTTTTCGTAGCCGATGCCGATACGGTCGAGCGCCTTGTAAAGTCCGAAGTTACTCATTACGGTGGTAACTACTTTGTTGCCGGGAAGCTGTCCGATGCTCTTTAAGTATTTACCGCATATATACATGATCTTGTCGCCGTTTACGATCTCACCGTTTTCATCGACTGCAAGACATCTGTCGGCATCACCGTCAAAAGCAAATGCGCAGTCAACCTGATTTTCCTTGACATACTGGCACAGTCCCTCAATATGGGTGGAACCGCAGGATAAGTTTATGTTGGCTCCGTCGGGAGCGTTGTTGATAACATATGTCTTGGCGCCGAGTGCATTGAACACTGCGGGAGCGATCATCCATGACGAACCGTTTGCACAGTCAAGAGCGACTTTCCTGTTTTCAAACGACTTGGTGGCTACGTTGGTAAGATATCCGATGTAGCGGTTACGTCCCGAATAGAAGTCTACGGTACATCCGACTTTTTCGCCTGTTGCAAAAGGAATCTCGTCGCATTCGCCATCGATGTATTTCTCGATCTCGTCCTGAAGTGCGTCGTCCATCTTTTCGCCGTCGCAGTTCATTAACTTAATGCCGTTGTCCGTATAAGGGTTATGACTTGCGGAGATCATAACGCCGCAGTCAAACATCTCTGTTCTGGTGATATACGATACACAGGGCGTTGTAGTTACGTGTAAAAGATATGCATCGGATCCCGAAGATGTGATACCGGCTGCAAGAGCATTCTCGTACATATAAGAAGAACGCCTTGTATCCTTACCGATGACTATCTTGGCATGATGGTCTTTACCGAAATACCATCCCAGATATCTTCCGATCTTAAAAGCATGCTCGGCGGTAAGTACTACGCCTGCCTCACCTCTGAAACCGTCTGTTCCGAAATATTTTCCCATCTCTTTATCTCCTCATCAGCCGTTGTATGCCGCTTCATCACAGACAACCACAACATTGTTGTGGAGATTTAAGAATGATGCAGGACATTTTGTGGTAACAGTTCCCTTGAGAAGCTGTGAAAGTGCGGCATGCTTGCCGGCGCCCGTTGCGATGATGATGATCTTCTTGGCAGAAAGAATGGTTCCCATACCCATTGTAAGAGCCTTGGTGGGAACATCGGCTGCGCTTGCAAAGAATCTTGCGTTTGCATCTATCGTATCTTCGGTAAGTCCGGTAACGTGTGTCTCGGGTACAAGTTCCTCATCGGGCTCATTGAATGCGATGTGACCATTACGTCCGATACCGAGTACCTGAATATCGGCACCGCCGAGCGAACGTACAAATGCCTCGTATCTCTTGGCTTCCGCTTCACCGTCGGGTGCTGCGCCGTTGGGCACATTCGTGCGTGATTTATCTATGTTTACGTGATCAAAAAGGTTCTTGTTCATGAAATATCTGTAGCTTTGATCGTTTTCGGGACTGATGGGATAATACTCATCAAGGTTAACCGTTGTGATATCACTAAAGTCGATCTCGCCTGCCTTGTTCATCTTAACAAGTTCGGCATACATTCCCTCGGGGGTGGAGCCTGTTGCAAGACCAAGAACCGCATTGGGCTTAGCCTTCATAACTTCCGCAACAACCTTCGCGGAAACCTGTGATACTTCTTCGTAAGTTTTGCATACAATTAATTCCATACACATTCTCCTTGGTAAATGTCGTTTTTATTTGTAAATCTCACAGATTTTACTGTTAGATTTTACTACCACAGCGTTCTTTTCACAATAAAAAATTAATCTGTAAACGCTTTATATATTGGGTTTTCTGGAATAGATCACAACGGTGTCACCGGCATTTATCGCAGTGGATCCGTTGGGAATAATGACCTTGCCGTTTCGATTAATCATAACGATTATCTCAAGCCTTGAAATATCAAGATCTTTCACTTTTTTGCCTACCCAGGGATGTTCACCCATAACTTTTATCTCTTTTAATTCGATGTTTCCGCTGTTTTTGTAGTGTTTTGCACCAAATATCAATATATCCCTGTCGGCCAGTACGATATCGCCCTTTGCCACAAGTGTTTCATTACCACGAACGATCATGACTACCAAAAGATCCGGCGGAAATACGATGTCGCTTAACCTTTTCCCAATCCACGAGTGCCCGTGCTTTAACTCGGAAGTTACATATTTAAGTTCGTTTTCTTCTCCGTAGGATTCGATCCTTTTAAGTCTCGTATACTGCTCCACGAATCCTGCGGAAATGATACCCGTAGGGATGGCGACCATTCCGACACCCAGGAAAGAGATTATTATCGCCATTATCTTGCCGCCTATCGTGACGGGATATATATCACCGTATCCGACCGTCAAAAGCGTTGAAACCGACCACCATATTCCCGAAAAAGCGTTTTTGAACTGTTCGGGCTGAGCCTCATTTTCAAGACTGTACATGCAAAGCGAAGACGCCACGGTAAGTATCAGAATGAGTGACATCGAGGAAAGGAGCTGATTTTTCTTTTCCTTGATGACATCGGTGATGACGTTAAACGCATCATACTGCGCATTTATCTTAAAGAGCCTGAAAATACGGATGACTCTTAACATCCTGAATGCGACCGCACCTGCGGGGAATACGAAGGGAAGATAATACGGGAAAAATGTAAGAAGATCGATTATCCCGTAAAAAGAAAATACGAATTTAAATGCCGCGGATGCGCGATTGCGACCCGGATACAGAAAATCGGATGTCCAAATCCTTAAAACATACTCAACGGTAAATATAATGATCGTTACAAGTTCGATCATGTCAATAATGCCGGTATAGGGTTTTGATTCATCGAAAGTGGAAAAAATGGTTGCAAAAAGGTTTGCAAAGATCACGACCACGATAAATATATCGAACGCCGTGCTGGGAATATCGGTCCGCTTGCCTATCTGTATGATGTTAAAGACTCTTTCACGGATTTTCTTCATAACAGAGTCATTATACCAATTTTTGTGTCGGAAATATATATTTTATTGAAAAAGAAGGTGCTATGATGCTATATATATTTGTGATACCTATTGTATCCGTTGCTTTGAAAATACCAAAGCAACGGCGAAACGCTATGCGCATCAACGCAATTGGTACTTTGCGTTGATGTCGCAAATTTACTTCGTAAATTTACGATTTCTAAGGAATGTTAGAAAGCTTTATAGTAGTAGGCACGCAGGTTGCCGTATTGTTCATATTGATAGCTCTCGGGTTTTTTGGCGGAAAGATCAAGCTGATAACAAGGGACGGTGTAAAATGCATAAATGACATTATGCTCTATTTCGTAACCCCGTGTGTCATCATCAATGCATTTCAAAGAGATTACGATCCTTCAATGCTCAAAAACCTGTTACTCTCGATACTTGGCAGTATCATTTCCCATGCGCTTTGCTATCTTGTCGGATTCATACTGATACATGATAAGGATAAAGCCGTAAGAAGCGTACACAGATTCGCCGTTTGCTTTTCAAATTGCGGATTTATGGCTCTTCCTCTGTTGGAAGCGCTTCTTGGAAGCGAAGGCGTATTCTACGGTGCCGGATACCTTGCGGTATTCAATATCATGGTGTGGTCTCTCGGCCAGTATTCGATGGCCGGCGACGATGCTTCTTTTGATGCCAAAAAGATCGTACTTAATCCCGGAGTTCTGTCATCCATCGTCGGACTTATCTTTTTCTTTGCATCCGTAAAACTGCCCACCCTCATCGCTTCACCGATCGCATTTCTGGCTGCTCTTAACACGCCTGTTCCCATGCTGATAATCGGTTATACGATCGCAGGGCTTAAGTTAAAAGACATCATAAACATCAAGAGCGAGGCTCTTACGATCGCAACCCGCCTTGTGATAGTACCCCTTCTTTTGCTCGGAATACTCTATCTGATCGGTTACCGCGGAAATCTGCTGACCGCGACCATCGTGTCGGCATCGGCTCCCGTTGCGGCGATCACGACAATGTTTTCCATAAAATACGGCAAGGACGAAAGCCTTGCGTCCAAACTGGTCGCGGTTTCGTCCCTGTTCTCCATCGTTACTATGACTTTGATCGTCTCCCTTGCCAGAACACTGGCAGGGTGACATCTATTCTCTTATTTTTCTTTTTATTTCAAAAGTGACTTCTTCAAGATCCGGCTTTGATCATTCCTTCCGGCTCTTCTGACAACCCACGTGATGCCTACGGCGATCAGTGTTTCCACCAACAGAACCACTGTGCAACGGTTTATCGCACGAAAAACCCCGTCGAAAGATTCCATGTTATAGAGTATCCCGTTCAGTGCGATCGCCAAGAACATATCAAAAATGTGGATTAACCACCCGTAGTTTGTCTCCCACAATATTACCTCTGTCATGATGATCGCCAATGATATAAAAAACGGGATCATCACCGTTGATACCATTAAAGTTCCGAGCGATTCGGGTTTTATATCAAAAAGTGTTTTTCCCACGGAATAAATGTGAGTTATGACCATAAACACCGAATACATCATTACGGCTTCTATGATCCCGATGATACCGAAGCATATGCTTCTCTTGCCTGAAAAAAGCGACTGCATTTCTCTCATTCGTATCGCCGTAAAAACCAAAGCGGCAAGGTAGAGCGGCATGATATAAAACGGAAGATCTGTCCACGACAGTATCCCTGAGGCCCGGTGGAAAGCAAATTGAGAAAGACCGTAGATCAGCATAAACCCTGTTCCTGCCGCAAGGAATGCCGTTTTAGATATCTTTCGGTCTCTTTTCTTTTTCTGGATCTTAACTTCTCTGGTAATATCGGTTAACGCGGTTTCCGTATCCGCGCCTGCTTCTCCCGTGACAATATCCCCGATCCGAAGACCCAGCACCGTTGCGAGCTGTTCAAGGACGGCCACATCCGGAAAAGTTTCCCCGATCTCCCATCGGCTCACTGCCTTGTTGGAGACATTTAAAAGGGCTCCCAGCTCGGTCTGCGTATATCCCTTTGCGGTCCGCGCTTTTCTGATCATCTCACCGGTTTTTCTTTTGTCCATCACATCTCCCTCGCATCGGCTTGCGGCTCATAGCCTCTTTATGCTCACATTATAGATTCCTGCAAAAGAAAATGGCAATCCACCGTAGCGAGAATCAATAAAAAATGCGGGGTGACATCTATTCTCTTATTTTCTTTTTATTTCAAAAGTGACTTCTTCAATATCCGGCTTTGCACTGATGTGAAGTCCCATTCTCTCAAAGAGATTTTTGGATACACTTAGCCCTATTCCCGAATTTGAATCACTGTGAGCTTCGCTTCCCGTAACAAAAGGCTCAAAAAACAGTCTTGGTCGCTTGATAAATTTATCTATCGGATTCCAGTTGTTTTTGACAATCATTCCGTTTCTGTTTGTTGTTACCTTTATCTCAGATCCCGGGAGAGCATATTTACCCGCATTTCCGACAAGATTGTCAAGCGCCATCGAAAACAGGATAGGATCGCCTTCAAATATAAACTTCTCTGTATCATCGATCAGCCACTCGTGGCCTTTTTCGGAAGGGATGTTTTCGTGTTTCTTTATCAGTTCTCTTAATATCTTTGATGCATCAATCTCATCATTGAACGGTTCATAACCTGCAGCTCCGCTTCTGTAAAAAGAAAGTATTTTTTCCGTACTTTCATTCATCCTATCGGTTTCATCTATGATCTTTTGTTCATACTCCGTTTTCTTTTCCTCGGAAACACCCGCTAAAATGTTCTCGGCACAGCTTCGTACGATCATAAGAGATGATTTGTAGTTATGAGCCAGGGCATTGGTGACACTTCGCTCATATTCCGTGTTTTTTCTTTTGCGTAGTTCCTTATGACAGATCATAGCAGTGATCACGGCACATATAAGAATGATAAATGCGCAGCCGATAGCAGTTAGTTTGTTCAACAGATCAGAATAATTGATGATTTTGGTCTGATAAAAAAGATAATGACGGGTTTCGACAGAAACGTTATATGTTATGACTCCGCGCCTTCTGATAACAGTCTCAGGCGGGATAATATAGGATCTGCAATAGGCATCATAATATGATTCAGAAGAATCCAGTGCCTCAATATAATCAGATTCCAACGGCAATATCAGCTCATCCGCATAATTAGCAACACCGACTTTTTCGGGTTCAACGACCTCGGAATCCGAATACTCGAATTCTATATCCGAATTAAAGACGGTTCTTGTTCCATTCTCTTCGATTACTGAGATAATGAGAGGATAAAGAATATCATCCCTGATAATATATCTTTCAATTAATGTTACAGGATCCCGGCTCATAGGCGCAGAAGCCACCCGGTCATATAAAAAAGCAGTATATTCTTCATAGGCCTGATCCGAAAAAGTTGCCCGTATATCGACAAATTTCAGCTTGCTGTCGTGACTAAAGACAACATAATCGCATGGAATGACCTTCTTAAGAGTTTTTCGCTCAACGATCCATCCCGCAGATGCCGTTTTATATAACAAAATTCTGTTATTAGGGAATATCCTTCTGTACGTGGGTCTTGCTTCGTCATTGATGAACCGATAATCACTTACCATGGATTCTGAAAAAACAATAGATCCGTTCCGGTCGCTTTGCTCCTCAACATTATCCATAAATCGATTATACGTCTGCGAATTACCAAACGTAGTTTTGTTTAGAAGTCCCAGTTCCGAAACAACAAATCCATCTATCGTATAGAAGTAAAATCCACACAGTACCGCAGCAATGATTGCCGCGAAAACTATGATCTTTATTGAACCTTGATTAATCATTTTTGCTCTTTTTGTCATCACTTGCCTCCATCCTGTAGCCGTATCCGCGGTATGTGACTATCCTTGCCCCGGATACTGCAAGCTGTTTTCTGATGTTTTTAACGGGATTATCAAGATTTCGCGGGACCGCATCGCTTTCCGCTCCCCACACTCTTACCAGCAGTTCTTCTTTTGAAACCAGACGTTCAGAGTGTTTCATAAGATATAATAGAATATCAAATTCTCTTGGCTGAAGAAATACTTCTTTGTCTTTGATGTACAGTTTTCTTTCGCCGCAATCTGCAATTATATCAAGATAAGATATCTTATCTGTTGTGATCTCTCCCTGCCGTTTTAAGAAAACTCTGATCTTGGCAGCAAGTTGAGCCATCGAAAACGGCTTAACAAGATAATCATCGCCACCGCATTCGTATCCCTTTAATACATCTTCTTCGGAAAATCGGGCCGTAATAAAGATTATCGGTGTCTGAATGCCACGATGCCGTAAGCTCTTACATATCGCAAAACCGTCGCGCCCGGGAAGGCCGATATCAAGCAGTATAAGAGAATATATTGTCTCTCCGGCCAATTCAAGTCCATCCGCGCCGTTATCCGAAATGTGAATACGCCATTCCCCGTTCCCGGCAGTTTTTAAATATTCCTGCAAATTGTCTGCGATATCGGGATCATCTTCTATCAGTAATATATCAATCATTTCTACCTCCGAAAGATCTTCTACACAAAAAAACATACCACATAAATGTATGTGGTATGTATGGAAAAACATTTTTGTGAAGTATTCTTCTCATGAAACGGTATTGTCATTTACAAGTACGATTTCATTTCCGTTACATTTTTACATTCTTATCGTATCATCATAGGATTCTGAAAATATTTAATTATTGTTTCAACTGTTTCTTATAACACTTTACGAGTGATTCGCAAGGATCGTAATCGCTGTAGATCTTATCGTAATCGGAGGCTTCGACGATCCTATATTGCTCGCCGTTCCAGAGAGCTTCGTTGGCAGCATTAAATGTTGCCTTGTCAACTTTACGGCCCTTTATTTCATCCATGATTCCGCTGTAATCATCCCTTGTTATCTCTTTGACTCCAATATAATAATCATAGAAAATTTCGGCGTCTTCGTATGTTTCTTTTTCATAATCATATACGGCATGCTTGAGTTCTATGTTCATGTCTGTATGCGCACAGGTCAATGAATCAAGATCCCAATAATCCATAATTGTAATTGTGTCATTTATGTTATCGAAGTCACTGCTGCTATAAGGTTTAAACTCAAATCGATACATATAGTGACCTTCATCGTACACCATGCTTTTTCTTTCTGCATATCTGAATGGACTGAATTGAGCATAGAAACCTTCTGTCTCACCAAAAAACGATTTTAACTGAATGGCTTCTCCATCCTTAAAGGTATAAAGAAGAACTCTTTGAGCGGTCAGGTCGTTCACTGTATCCATCGGAGTATATCCGCGAGTAAACAGCATTTCCGGAATATCATCATCGTTAAGATAGATGAAGCATATATTGCAATAATAATCAGATATACTTTCCTGGGGCCAGGTCGCTATCTCATTTCGAATACTGTCAAAACGTTCTTCAACCACTTTACCATATGCTTTTATCCATGGTAAATCAAGAAGTTCCTCATCAGTCAAAGCAGCCTTATCAAGAGTCTCAACACGATCCCTCTTCACAACTTCTACATTAGGATATTCGATCCTGATACCATCATTTACCTCTTCGGTTATCCTATTTATGGCATAAACCTGCTTTATTTCATAATCAACTACTTCCAGAATATCTTCATCGGTCATCTCACCTTCCGGAAGAATATAAGTACAGTTATATGTGCAGAAAGCAACCCCAGAGCCTACATAATCCACTTCTTTTGCAATTACTGCAATCTGTTTTTCAGGCTTGGTATCCGTAACCTTGAAAAGTTTTTTAAGAACTTTTTTACGGTTTAACTCATCGGTCGTTAATTTTCTACTGTAAGAAGCATACTCTGTTCCGCCCATGGCATAATTAACATACAGCTCCTCTATCTCGGCATCATTTAGTGCTCTTAAGGCTTTCATGTAATGATCGGGATTAATTGCTTCTTCGTATCTTTCATAATCTACGTAATGCCCTATGAGTCCAAACTCTATACATTCCAGAATCTCTTCGTCGGTCAGATCTCTGTCGGGGAGATATAGAAGGCCATCCTCCTTACAAAATGCGATTCCCTTGCCGCTATATTGTGATTTCTTATCTATGATCGGAACTTTACCGTTGGGATCGGCAATATCATTGAAATAATCATTAAAAAGCCGGTTTTCTCTATCCTGTTCTTTTTCGGTCAAATTGCGCGAATATAGGGCATTGTAATATTGGTATATGTTTTCGTATAAAGAAATTACCTCATCATCCGGCATATTTTTGATAGCGTAAATATGCTTGATATATGCTCTTACAGATAATGTTCCTACGCTTGCAAACAGTAGCACTGCCGCCGCAATAGCAGCAAATCTTACAATCCTGCCGATCAAGTTGGGTTTAACATTTACGGTTTCATTTTTTATGTCTGCCATGGTCTCGTCGAATCGAGCCATCACAATATCGGGTACTTCAACACTTTTCCCGAGTTCTGAGTATTCGTTTATATTCATTTCTGCCTCCGTTACTCTTCACCAAGAATCTGCTTTAACTGTTTTCTGCCACGCGATAAGCGGGTTCTTACGTTTTCTTCGGATATCACCAATGCTTTGGCGATCTGTCTTACAGGCATTTCCTCTACGTAATACATTTCGATTACGGTACGGTATTTATCCTCGATCCTTGCAGTGATCTCTTTCCAGTCATCCGGATCAGCAGACGCTTCGCAAGGTATTTCAGCAATCTCATCCAGAGAAACCGTATTCTTTCTTTTGCGTAAGATCGTGTTGCACTCGTTGATCAATATTCTGGTGAGCCATGTTTTAAAGAATTTGTCGTTTTTAAGTTTTTTAAGATTTAGCCAGCATTTAAGGGTTGTTTCCTGAATTGCATCTGCGGCATCCTCGTCGTTATTTAATATCGTATGGGCAATTCTGTACAATCCGGGAAGTTCGCCGCGCATTAGTATTTCGAAGGCTTCAGGATCCTGCTTTCTGGCCTTGTCCAATATGTTCATTCGCTTTTCTCTCCTGCCAAGACTTTAGAAATTGTCGCAGGCCTGCAAAACATCGTATCATAAGTCTCTACTGATTAGATGCAAGATTTTCTTAAAATGTGACAGAAATAAGACAAATATGTAAAAGTACATATTTCAAAAACGATTGACTGTTAATGACCACAACCTTATAATAAAAGCATAAAAAAGGTGTTGCCGTAGTTCACGGTTGACCCTCAGATTAGTTAAAAAATGAAATAACCATATCCTTGGTCGGGGCGGTTATTTCTTTTTTCTGTTGCTTCCAAATAAATATCCCAATTCGAAAACCGCTACTGCAAATGACAGTAGAGCTATCATATCGAGAATATCCATATGACATCCCTCCATGCATAACTTAGTCGGAGGATAAGAAAAAAGCACCCTCCGCGAAGGAGGGTCAACCGCTACCGTTTGGCAACACCTTTACAGGTTTCCCTGCAATTCTATTGTAACAGACCGATAAACAACGGTCAAGAACATTTGTTCGGTTTTTATAAATCGATATATCGCTAAAACGCTATAAATTCGGGATATACGTATTCATATTTATCCCTGATTTCCTGTGCTTTTTCTTCGGTTATGACGTCAAAGAGTTCATAGCTGTTGTGATATTCATATGACAACTTATCCGAATGAAGCCACAAGGTTTTTGATTTCCCGTTTTCATCAAGGATCTTCTGATTGATGACGGTTTCTTTGAGTGACATATATCCGTCTTTACTTACGGTCCAATATTCCCAGCCGATCGAAAAGCCGTCGGATGATATCTCATAAGCGACCATATTGTCTTTGCATATGAACCAGTGATATCTTGCTGCTCCGTCCGCTAACTGAACGACCTGACCGTCAACCGTTGTATAGATGTCGTATACGTACCCTTTCCAGCCGGGATTTCCCGCTACCGGATTTACACCGAATATCAGCTCATCAACGCCGTCATTGTTGATATCTGTGATCGCGTATCCGAGTTCCTGGTAATCACGGTTAATGCCGCCAAATTCGAGACTGAGCGTTATATTTTCGCCAAGTATTGCGTTATTGCTCTTTCCGGAAAGCATATCACGGGCCGCCCCGATCAGATCCTCGTAAGAAAGATTGTTATCAACCGGGCGGATATCGGTAAGACTGAACGAACCGTCTTTTGAGTATTCAATATCAGCCATAACATCATACGCAGGATCATATTCGGGATATGATTTTTCTTTGATAAATCCGGGCGAGAAAGTAACTGTGATATGATCACCTTTTATTTCTGTGGAATAATAATCTTCAAAACCAAAATTATCGATATCCGGATGCTGCTCTTTAAACCAATCCGATACTTTCTCGACAAATACTGAATAATCCGGTGTATACCGCTTGTACTGTCCGTTTTCTTTTTCATAAACGGATATTTCCTTCCTAAAAAAGCCCGTTCCGCTTCCCCGGCAGACTATCAGGGCAAACTCATCTTCGCCGTCATCATCAAGGTCGACCATGGAAAATTCTGTTCCGTAATACTGCGGACCTCCAAGTTCATCTTCCAGAATATATATCTCATCGCCGATACGCAGGATATAATTACGGGTATCAATGGCATAAATGCGTATGTCATTCTCTTCATCAGTACCAAGCAGCAGGATCATGTCATCTTCATACATTCCTGCATATGTGGCGGCCTCTATGGTAGGCGCATTATCAAGCATTTCGATGTTTACATCGGGAATATAAGGTTCATCATCAAGCCCCTCATATTCAGCTGTATCTTCTGCCGGTTGGGAAGAGGACACGCTTCCCACGCTTATATCTGATGCCGGCAGATCCTTGGGCGTTGAGTCAGAAACCACGGATTGGGGCTGCCCGCAAGCGGTTATAGATAATAGCATAATTGCTGCTGATACGATTGATAAAACAGTTTTTCTTCTCATAAAATATCATTATGCCCCCGTTTACTGATCATTTCGACATATATTGATTCTATCATTAAAAGTCTGCTGATCATACGAAAGTTTTTCTTAAAATGTGACAAGAAAATAATAACCCGGATCGATTCGAATATATTTTATATTTTATATATCTTGACAATCAGGTTTATCCGGAATAAACTCAAGATGTAGTTTATTGTGAATAAACCAAAGGAGATGATAAGATCATGGAAATCGAATTAGGTGAGGTTCAGGCTGCTTTTGCCGATATCATATGGGCTCACGAGCCTGTCGGTTCAGGTGAACTTGTAAAGATCTGCGAGAAAGAACTTAACTGGAAAAAGCCGACAACTTACACAGTCCTTAGAAAACTTTGCGAAAAAGGACTATTTAAGAATGAAGACGGTGTGGTCACATCTGTAATCTCTCGTGAAAAATACAATGCATCCAAGAGCGAGAAGTTCGTTGAAGATACTTTTAACGGATCACTTCCCGCATTTATCGCCGCTTTTATGTCAAACAAAAAGATCAGTTCCAAAGAAGCGGAAGAAATACAGCGAATGATCGATGACTATAAGAAGGAGAATCCTTAATGAATGCTGTTTTCCTGAAAATATTAAATATGAGCATAACCGCGAGCTGGCTGATACTTACAGCCATAGCCGTTCGTTTTCTTCTTAAGAAGGCACCGAAATGGATAAGCTGTCTTCTCTGGGCAATAGTTGCGATAAAGCTTATCTGCCCCTTCTCTATAGAAAGCGCATTCAGTCTCGTACCGGAAAGTGAACCCGTTCCGATGGATATTGAAATGATGACTACACCCTCTGTTGATATCGGAATACCGATACTCAATGAACCGGTCAATAAAGCCATTTCACAAAATTTTACTCCGAAACCGGAAAACAGTGTAAATCCTATGCAGATAACAGTGTATATCCTTGCAAGGATATGGATCGTCGGAGCTGCCTTTATGATCGTATATGCTGTTATCAGTTTCCTTAGGATAAAGAAAACGGTATCAGTTTCCATGGAACTTTCAAAAGGCGTGAAGACTTGCGATGACATCAGATCCCCCTTTATACTCGGGATGCTTAATCCGGTGATCTATGTGCCTTCTTCACTAAAAAAAGAGATGCTCGATCCGGTATTAAAGCATGAGAAAGCACATCTTTTAAGAAAAGATCATTGGTGGAAGCCGGTCGGTTTCTTTTTGCTGTCCGTATACTGGTTCAATCCGTTTTGCTGGATCGCATATATATTGCTGTGCAGGGATATTGAGGCTGCGTGCGATGAAAAAGTGATCCGCGACATGGGAAAAGAAGAGGTTGCCGCTTATTCCCAGACACTTCTTGACTGCAATTTTTCACGAAGAACAATAGCCGCGTGCCCGTTGGCATTTGGTGAAGTGGGGGTAAAGAGCAGGATCAAAGAAATATTGAACTACAAAAAGCCGGCCTTCTGGGTGGTTTGCGCAGCGATCGTTGTCTGTGTTGTTGTAGGTATTTTCTTTCTCACAAATCCAAGAAAAGATTCATCAGGCGACGAATCGGCTGCTGTCGATATGAAAGAGCCACCCACACTTACTGTTACATGCGATGGTTCAAGCATTGATGTCGGATACGGTACGGCATCATGGTATTATGTGGATGAAAACGGTAAAGGCTTCGGAATGCAATCAGACAGTCCGCATCCTCTGTTTTGCCACTGTCCGGATATAGCGATCCCGTCTGAAAACAGTTCTGTGATCATCTCTTTTCCGATAAATCCGGACAACATAGAGGTTCGTTACTGGCCGGATAAATATATGAATGACGAATCGGCTTACGATAAATACTCGAATGCGGAATATGATTCAAACTCCGGAAAAGTAACGATCCCGATGAATGAAGGTCTTGTCATTGAAGTAATAGGGGAATGGGAGCAAGGAAATGTTTGTTATTGTTTCCATAGTCAGCCCCCGGAAACTGTAATTCATTTAACTCCCGGATCCGAAAACGATTCGGATTCCAATCCGGGCGCCGCTACCATGACTCCGGTAGTGTCCGCTCTCTGGGACTCATTCGGATTTGACTGTTATCCGGTCGAGAACGGATATATGATCAAAGACTGGAGCGAAGATGCCCCGTATTGGGAATTTCATGTTGATAAGGGATCTGCAATATATGCCGTCAAAGACGGTAACGCTGTTGGCGCAGACAATGCGGAATACGGTAACTATGTAGAACTAATACCCGATGATACGACGATCAGCGTCATAAGGTATTGTTTCCTTAAAGAAAGATTTATGGCAGATTCTCCGTCCGATGCCGTTTTTGTAAATGCCGGAACGGAACTGTCGGCCTCGGGAGTCACAGATGACACTCTCAGGATATATGTAGGAACTTCAAACACGATCAAAGTCATAGAAGCTGTTGATAAGATAGAAAGAGACTTCGAATACGGGAATTCGAAAGGAAAGCTTTGCGCTTATTTTAATCACGGAGTCTACACCGACGGCAGGATCGAGACGGTTGATATAATCCTTGAAGATAGCGACAAACACGCTGTCTGGACGACAATGATCGGAACACCTCATGTCGGCTGGGATGCATACTATTATTACCGGGAAAATGATACAGACTATCTCATTGAGTATTATCCGAATACGAGCCAGGGACTGATAGCATATTCTTTCAAGATGTTTTCAATTGACGAAAGCGGCCAAGAAAACCTTGTACACGAGTATTATGCTTACTCATCCGAAGAGATTGAAGACTTTAACAACGCAGTCAGCCCCTATATGGACAATGCTGTTCTTTTTGTCAGCACCATAAACGGTGTGATCCATACAGGACAGTAAGTTTGGAGTCAAAACATATACTCATACTTTCTGCGCATTTGCATAACTATATCGATCACCCGTTTTCGGATCTCGGCGTTGTAAACATCTGCGCCGTTTACTATATTTTCCACATCTTTGTAGGAAAAAGAAAACTTAACAATGCTTCCATACAGCTTTTCAGCGATATCAAGCTGTTCATCGAAGCTGTCGCAAAAAGTCTTTGCTTTTGCGGTGTCAATGAGCATTATGTGATCTTTACTCAGGGGATAATCCATCATAGTATCGGACAGTAATCCCGCCGCATTGTCAAAAATCGGAGCTAGTTTAAAATTTTGCCTGTTATCCACCATAACGGCAATATTATGTGTATGACGATCATCATTTAAAAAGAAAGCGTCCATCGTGAGCATCTTGCTCATATAAATGCCGAAGTCTTTAAGACCTGTTATTCTCTCCACTTCATCGACCATTCTCTTTAATCTCGCGGTATGATCTGTAATGGAATAGATCATCTTATTAAGTCCTTGTCCGGTAAACTGTTTAAACAAACGCTCAAGCGTGATCAACTGCCAACCGCCTGTGAAATCTTTACTCTTACATCCCTTGTATATATTTCCGTTATATTCTATCTGTTCCGGTTCATAATCTACATATTCACTTTGGTCTAAATTGCTGTAACCTAACAGTTTTGAGACTACATATTCCGCAAGGCCTTCATATCCCAGATAATCGGCCTTGTACCAGAAACCGTCTCTTTCAAATTTCAATTGATTTCCCTTTGAAGACTGTCTGTCCTGTTCCTTTTTATCCGTTTCAAAAAGAGCTATCATGAGATCACCTCTCGATCTTTATCCAAAAATCATCCTCTGCCATCCGACCTTCGGTCTTTTCTATTATCATCATGGGATCGTAGAACGGAATATCAAGCCGCTTTAACTCAAGTTTTATCTTATCTCTCGTTCCGGGGAAACATCTTGATTCCAGAAATTCCTCGTAATCCTCAAATGTAGGCTCTGTATTTACTCCAAAGGCCCTGAACAGCGGATTGTCGATATAATTATGTATCCGGACTTCTCTTGATACTTCATCTATATCGATCACGGTACATACCATGTTGTTAAACATGTAATATAGTCTTAATTTAAGCCTTTCCAGGGGCAGTTTTAGTTTTTTGACATATTCGGGTTTTCGCATAAGGATATCAACAAGCGTAACAACAGGTCCCGAGATCGGATCGGTTTTACTCTCCCAGTTCTCAACCGCTCTTTTGGAACAATTGGCAAATTCCGCAAATTCGCGCTGCGTCATCCCCAACAATTCGCGTAATCGCTTTATATCCTTACCTGTAATACTTTTTTGGATCACATATTCCTGTGCCATGTCATCACCTGTTTTTATGTCGCATTATGAGAAAAATAATTCTTTATACATATCATATATCACATATTATGTGATATTGCAAGCCTATATAATCACATTTTATGTGGTTTTGGGGATAAAAAAATAACCCGGATCGCTCCGGGTTATTATACTTTCTATTTCTCAAGTTCCTTCATGACGCTTAAATATGCCGGTCTGATTATCTTGTTCATGCAGATAAGTTCCTCGATACGGTGAGCGCTCCAGCCTACGATCCTGGCGATCGCAAACAAAGGAGTGTAAAGCTCAGCCGGAATACCAAGCATGTCATATACAAAACCGCTGTAGAAGTCGACATTCGGACAGACTCCCTTGTAGATATGACGGCTTTGGTTTATGAGACTGATGCCCTCTTCCTCCACCATATTGTATAGAGCCATGTTTTTGTCCATATCCTTGGAATGGGCCAGTTTCTCAACATACCCTTTGAATATTACTTCACGCGGATCGGAAAGCGAATAAACCGCATGACCCAGACCATAGATGATCCCCTTATTGTCAAAGGCTTTGCCTTCCAATATCTTCTTAAGATAAGCCCTGATCTCATCGCGGTCTTCAATATCACTTACATTTTCGCGGATGTTTTTCATCATTTCCATGACTTTGATATTGGCACCACCGTGCTTGGGACCTTTGAGCGATGACATTCCCGCTGCGATCGCCGAATACGTATCGGTTCCGGCGGATGTTACCACTCTTGTGGTAAAGGTTGAATTGTTACCGCCACCGTGCTCCATATGAAGTATCAACGCGATATCAAGTATTTTAGCCTCAAGTTCGGTAAACTTCTTGTCGGGCCTTAGCATCATAAGAATGTTTTCGGCGGTCGAAAGCGCCTGGGAAGGTCTGTGTATATACATACTCTCATAGTTTTCAAAATGATTGTATGCATGATAACCGTAGATCGCCAGCATCGGGAACTGTGCGATCAGCAACAGGCATTGCCTTATCGAATCTTCAAGCGACAGGGATGCAACATTTTTATCATATGACGCTAACGTCAGTATACTGCGCGTCATACTGTTCATGATGTCTTTGGAAGGAGCTTTCATGATGACATCACGTGTAAAGTTTGTGGGAAGCGTCCTGTTCTGTGCGATAACCTTGGAAAATTCAAGATATTCTTCTTCATTCGGCTTTTCACCAAAAAGAATGAGATAGGCGATCCTTTCAAATCCGAAGGAATCGGGAGCGATCTCGTCGATAAGTGAATTTACCTTGTATCCGCGATACCACAGTTCACCGTCAACGGGCGTTTTAACCCCGTCCACGGTTTTGAATGCAACGATTTCTGAAATATTGGTAAGACCCGTCAAGACACCTTTACCCTCAAGGTCTCTTAAGCCACGGTAGACATGATGCTGTTGATACAGATCTTCGGAAATGGTGTCGTTGGCAAGACATAAACCGGTCTTGGCGGCAGAATATTCTGAGATATTGATCTTTTTCATGAGCATAACCCCTCATATGTACTGTTCTTTTTTGGCGAGTAACATGTATGATTATACTAAAAACAAGGGGTTTGCTCAATAAATGTAATATAAACTATTTGTGAACAAATAAATATTTAAAATATTAGTGTCTCCCTACGCTTTTCTGTCAATTATCCCCGGCCCTGATAGCCTCTAAACATTTGTTTATGGGAGTATCATTTTTTACACAGATCAGATCCGGAACCGTACCTTTCACGGCATCGCATTCACCTCTGTCATTTTCTGCCGCTACGTATGAAAATCTTACAAGAAGACCCGAATCCGGCAACAGTAATAAAAGCGGGGTCGCTCCCATTCCGTCACCCAACGTCTTGTACCCTACAACCGTCGCCCATCCTGTTTTTTTACAAAAGTATACAAACCACTCTGCCGCTGAAAACACTCTCCCGTCAACCAGCACCCAACGCTTTATATCATTATAGGTTGTATCGGTTCCGTTTTGCGGAGTTACAGTGCTAAACTCATAATATCTGTCCAGTCCGTAGTCTTTTACCCATTCCGGAACGTTGTCCGATCCATCGACAGGATATGATGATCCGGCCGGCATAAATTGGTCAATGAGCTCCGAGGATTTAAAATATTGCCTGCAAGGGTATTCGTAGCTGCCTCCAAACGGTTCTACAAGAACATCCTCCCAATAAAATGTGCTTCCTCCCGTATTTCCGGTTATATCAAAAATCACATTCTCAGTATCGGGATATTTTGTCAGTGAGTCATATACCAGGTTTCTGTCCCGATCGATCAATGCATGATTAAAAGAAGATATTTTGATATATAAAGCATTGCAATCATCGTAATACTTTACGGACGGAACATGGTATGAATCGGATACGGATCCTTCATATGTTTCAGAACTAACAGGGGGAACATATATATCGGATAATCTCGGATCCTGCAATATTGAAGCAAACGGTGGCACCCACTCATCCGATGCAAGATCATTATTTAAAACATACAGATAATAATATGATTGATAAGAAGCATTTGATAACAGTTCAAGGTGTGCAAAACCCCCGAGTTCCCGTGTCAATCGCTGAATGAGGCTTGCAAATTTGCTTTCGCTTTCAATCGTGATAACCTCGGCAGCATAGCTTTTATACAGTTCTTCCATATCCCGGGTTTCATTAAGGTACTCATAATACGGATAACTGTTCCTAAGCGCATCCCACAATACATCATAATCATGCATATACGGTGCATCGCTCACCACATCGGTAGTTTCGCTAGGATCTGCCTGAACATCAGCACTTTGGTCATATGGATCATCGGATCTTGATCCGGCATGATCGTCATTACCACAAGAGATAAACGTTAGTACTATAGAAAAAAGGATCAGATACGCAAAAATCTTTTTAATCACGATATACCTCCGAATCCATCAAATTCAAATATTCTACGGTTCTTGAAGTAATACTGTCACCCTGTTCTGAATAATATTGACTACCTGATCAAGTGTTTTGGGATTATCAACAGTTCAGATCCTTTACACTTCAGAATTATATCTTTCTTCAATCATAACTCTATTTAATACAATACTTGCCATTTGGAGCGTACAGCCTTACCGCTATTGCGGACCTGCTGTTTCACTCAACCAGAATATGCAATCTGAAAAACAGGGTTAATATCTATTTGATGGAACAGTATGAATAAGTTGCTGTATCGAAACTTGTTTATATATTACAAACAAAATGTCATATACGCAATAAAATCCCCCTTGCCATTTTGATTATGCGCATATTTACTTAACTTCTGCTTTATTCTCTTTCTTTTTCTACTTGCAATCCAAAGAAAAAAGCACCCTGTATGCAGAGTGCTCTCATTATTCATCAGTAATCCTTTCAATTATCCTTGTCTCGCCTTATAAGCTTAACCCTTCCGTTTACAGATCAAAATATGAATGTCACCATCGTATACTCCTAATACTATAATACTTGTCTTATCTTTAATTACGTCAATCTATTTCTTGTTTAAACAATACATATTCGTCACCATTTATAAACCTAACTAAATTAGTGGCAATTCGATTCTTCTTATCTTCTTTAATTGACCTTTCTATTATGCTCAGCATTTTATTTGCCTTATCATAATCCTTTTTTTTTGCAACGTGTACTACAATTTGCAATGCTTGGTTTCTGTTCATTAAATATACTTTACTACAATCAGATAACGGCTCTCCCATAATGTCTCCTTTACTTTTTACTTGTACAAAATCTTATTAATATTAACGGTTTCATTAAATCGCTCTATACTGCTATTTAGATACATTTCAAATTTAGCATAATTCAAAAAGTAGAATAAATTCCTATAGCTTTCAGCATTTTGCACAGAAATCCCAAACGATAGACAAGGAATACCTAAATGGCATAAATTATAAAATGTATATGTCATGTAATCTTGCCAAACAGTACTATTCGCCCCGTTGTACTTAGTTGATGACGAATTAATGCTTCTAATAACTGCCCTTTTACATTCGAATGACTTTTTTATAAGAGAATCTTCATATGGCATAGGAGTCATGTGACTAACAAATATAGGCTTACCATTTTTTCCAGTCATTGCACTTATCATATCAAACGTTTTTGTTTCTGTGTTATAGTATCTAAAATGAATTCTCACCTGTGAAGAGTTCCCAAACAATGATGACAAAACATTTGTCTCAATATTGATTAAGAACGCCTCAAACATATCTCTCGGATTAATATTCTGCTCTATATCAGAACTTTCACCAACGTTACTTATGTCTTTTGAAATATATTGATCAATAGCACTGAGACAATTTGAAAAGCCCTCAAAGAATGAAGGCATCGTATCAACAAATGCTTGATTTAGAAATATTTCTTTCTTATCGGGCAGTATAATTTTTAATTTTCTTCTCCCCTGTTTTCGCAGCACCTCCCTATTTCTTTCTAAATAACCGTTTTCTTCCTGTAAGGCATCTTCGCGGATTTTTATTCTCTTTTCCCGCTCTTTTAGCATCGGAATCTGTAGTTTCTCATCAATCTGAGTTTTACGCATTTCGTAATACTTTATAATATATTCCTGTTGACCTAGCAAAATATCTCTAATCCTCAGTAGATCTTTATCATTTTTGTCTTTTATTAGGTAGCATAAACCATATAAAGTAAGCAGCAGAAACACTATAAAGGAAAAAAAGAAAATAGTCGTTGACCATAGTTGCATATTTTGATCTGCAATATTATAGGCTGAATAGAATTTAGTAGTCAGACATCCGCTTCCAAAGTTAATAATCGTCAACAAGACTTTAACCAATATATTATTAAACGTTATCAAG
>Ga0310691_10000925_pt1 | contig 49340 bp, 41 predicted proteins | sample 176DNAGHGlowgp2_FD_203887 | JGI IMG/M metagenome (GOLD analysis project Ga0310691, IMG submission 203887) | Sheep rumen microbial communities from Palmerston North, Manawatu-Wanganui, New Zealand - 1766 DNA GHGlow gp2 (v2) (version 2) | ecosystem: Host-associated > Mammals > Digestive system >... | reverse complement strand
GAAGTGAACCAAGTTATGATTGAGCGATACCAACGAAGACATGAGACGCACAATATAGCTATACATTTGCATGATGGAGTCCAACAACATGAAGTGTGGCATGAGATGCGATATATACAGCAGTATTCACAACTTGAACAAATAGCTATACAGTAACATGGAAGAATGAAGATGGAACAATATTGGAGACAGATGAGAATGTAGCATATTGAAGTGAGCCAAGTTATGATGGAGCAACACCAACGAAGACATGAGACGCACAATATAGCTATACATTTGCATGATGGAGTCCAACAACATGAAGTGTGACATGAGATGCGACATATACAGCAGTATTTACTCAAACTGAAATAGGTGGAAGTGCATCAAATAAATTGAGAAAAGATAGTTGTCCTAATTGAGACTTCTCCAGTAGTTATTATGATGGAACTTGCGGAAGTTCTAAAGATCAGGATCATGGTGGGTGAGATGAAAAATTTGATGATCAATGAGTTACTTATTCTGATGAATTACAACAAGCATATGAGCGAGCGTATGAAAACTGAATTACTACTATGAGCAGTATAAATGATGTTAATGTTTATGAAGAATTATCTAGGATAGAAATGGCAAAAATGCTTTCAAAATATGCTATAAATGTCCTAGGAAAGACAGTAGAGTGAATATGAAATATGTTATTTGATGATGTGGATTCAGAATTAGATAATGAATATGATAATTGAGTTAGTATTTCATCTGAAATGGAAGTGATGTGAGTAAATATGCCAAATAATAAATTTAGACCATTTGATTTAGTTCCTAGATCTGAATTTGTGACCGCATTTTCTAGGATGAAATATGGTACAACTGATTGAAAAGATGTCTATTATTCTACGCATATGGATAAATTAAAAAATGAAGGAATAATTACCAAAACGGATCCAAATATGATGGAACTTGTTTGATATGTCATGATTATGTTTATGAGAAGCACAAAATAATTAAGAATTTATTATTTAATATTAAAAAATTCCTGGAATGATTTCCGGGAATTTTTTTTATTAAAGGAATTGGAGTATTGACTGGGGTTCGGTTCGATGGTAAAATTTTATATGAAAAAAAATCAGATTACCGAACCCTTGGAACCTGACTTTTGAACTGATGTTTTAGTACGTCACAAGACGCTAATTTTCAAATTTACCCAGAGTGGGACTTGAACCCACACGGCCTTGCAGCCACCAGATTTTGAGTCTAGCATGTCTACCAATTCCATCATCTGGGCATGTATTACTAATTTAGTTTTATTTTGCATATTTTTGTTCACCAATTCTTCCGCTGAAGTGGGATTATTCCTTGTAGAAGTTTACTTCACTTCGTTTGTAAACATCTCACAATCAAGGATATCATCTGGACAACCTTCTATCCGTATGGAACTATTTAATCGTGATATTCATGTACTTTACTACCAAGAATAGACAGAATGCAACGATAATGAAGTCTATAATCCTAGCAAGTACTTTACCATACAAGATTCCTCTGAAAGATAGGTCTTCTAATTTTTCAATTTTTAACTTTTTTAGTAATGGAGCGAATATAGCTGGAGTAATTAAATCTTCTACAAGTGATTTAGTCACATCTGCTACTTTGGTAGCTAATATCAAACCGATGGTAACTCCAATTACATTGTATGTTCCCAAAAAAGTCATAAATTCAGAAATCATTTTGATCTCAAATTAGAAGTAAAAAAACTTTCAGCGAGAGTTCTTATAAAAATTTTTTTATAAAAATCAATTGATTTTTTATTTTTTTTTGGTAATAGTTTTTATGATGAATGTATTTTTCATCAAACTTTTTAGAATGTAAATTTAGAAAATGGATTTGAACAAAGTACAATTGATCGGAAGAGCTACTAACAATTTGGAAGTTAAGACAATTGAAAGTAGTGGTACATCTGTAGTAAACTTTACTATCGTTACAAACAGAAAATTTAAAAACAGAGATGGTAATGTAGTAGAGGAGGCTGAATATCATAGATGTGTAGCTTATGGAAAATGAGCAGAAGTTCTTGGTCAATATGTCACAAAAGGAAAGAGAATTTATGTAGAATGAAGATTAAGGACAAGGAAATGGCAAGACACAGAAGGTAGAGATAGATACTCTACAGAAGTTATCGTTGATAATTTCATTTTCTTGGATTCTAAATGAGCATGAGCTGAATGAGAAGAAGATTTTGTAGAACCAATGCCTGAAGACATGGTTGCTCCAGAAGATGAAGAAGTTCCATTCTAGTTTGATTACACGATATTGAATATAAAAAGCAATAATTGGAAAACAAAAAAATTATTATAGTATTTTGGTGTGTTTTGTGATGTTTTTCTGTTTTTCTTTGAATTTTAAATTTTTAAGATAGTCTGTTTTTGATGCGAAATAAAGTTAGAAATATATTATTGGAAATATTTGATATGTTGTCGTTTTTTGTTTTGGTATTGGGAATAGTTTTGTTTGTTAGATTTTTTGTGGCTAATCCTTATACTGTGGTGGGATCTAGTATGGCACCTACATTTTCAGAAAATGATTTCATAATTGTGGACAAAATTTCTCAAAAACTTTGAAAATTGGACAGAGGGGATGTGATTGTATTTGTACCACAGTGAAAGACAATCCCCTATATAAAGAGGATTATTTGACTTCCATGAGAGACAGTAAAAATTAAAGATGGATGAATACAGATATGTGATTCGGAATGAGAAAATTGTGATGTATTGCAGGAGCCATATTTGCCGGAATGATTACAGACAAAGACAAAATGTGGAATTACAGAATTTCCAGTGTATACATGATATTTTGTGATGTGAGATAATAGGTGATTTAGTACAGATTCATTATGTTGTTTTTGATTGTGATGTTATGATGGAGCTACATATGAAGTCACTGACAAGGATATGATAGGTAGAGTATTTTTTAGATTGTTACCTAGCTTTTGAAATAAATTTTATGGTTAATTATTTATTTGGCTAAAAAGTATAGTAATGGCGATTCTTTCTACATTTGATCCAAAATTTCAAGGTCAAATTTTGCAAAAATCAGTAGATGAGTATTGAGTAGATAATGTTATTCATATCAGAAAGAGTAAATTATTTTTGTGGTTTTATGTGATATTGCCTTGACTAGCACGGCTTTTGACATTTGTAGGAGTTATTTCATTGATATTGATATTGATACCAGATCGTTTGGTGGTATTAAGTGTTATATTAGTGGTGATTGCTTTTTGAATTTGGTTGATGCCAGCTATAAAAATTTTGAAATATTATTTTGATTATTATATGGATTTTTCAATTATTACACCTCAATCTTTCATAATGTATGATCAGACATGACTTTTCAAAAGGACATCGAAAGTGATTGATTTGATTCATATTAGATCTGTTTCTGTAGAAAAATCATGATTTATTGATAGTATTTTTAATAATTGAAATATTGTAGTATTGTCTGAATGATCTGATATGTCAGGAGCAAGAGAATCAAAGTCTGATCCTTGAAAAATTTATTTTAGATATGTGAAAAATCCTGAATATTATACGGATCGTATCCAATCGATGTTGAAAAATGCAAATTATAATGATTAAATTTATTGGTTTATTTTGTAACTTATTTGTTGATGTTGGAAATACCATATGATATATATGAATCTCCAAATGAAATTGTAATTATTGTCCCATTGTGATGAGTAAAAAAGGATAGTATTAGTATTGAGATAAAAGATTATAGATTGGTTATCACATGAAGTAGAGACAAAATGAGATTGAAAGATGATTTTATCCCATTGAAAGAGTCTTGTTATCGATGAGATATTGATTTGGAGATTGATTTACCTCCACAATGCTATTTTGATAAAATTCATAGCAAGATATCTGCGGATAATGTGTTAGATATTGTCGTGCCAAAAGCACTTGTACCGTGAAAAATTGAGTTGGAAGTGGAGTATGATTAGATAAATTTTATTGTATAATAAATATAAGATGGTAGATAAAAAAAAGACTACAAGAAAGGTGGAGAGCAATACATTTGAAAAAAAAGTGGAAGAGGCGAAAGATACTGTATCTGATGTGGCTGAGAAAGTATGAGAAAAATCAAAAAAATTGATTTGAAAAATTTCAGATTGGTGGAAAAAATCTTCTACATGAGAAAAAATTTGTATGATATGAGGACTAATTTTATTGTTGATAGGTCTGATTATTTTGTGGGATATTGTAGCATGATTAATATTTATTTTGTTATGATTAGGATTGATTAGTGGCTTTTTTTCAAAAAAAAATAAATAGCTAGATAAATATTTTTTATTTAAAAACGGTAAGATAAAATTTTCTTACTGTTTTTTATTAATTGAGCCATATTTATATATTGTTTTTTGAAAATGTAAAGTCAATATAATAAATATTATAGCTAAAATTTGTGTAATAAAAAATTTTTATTATTATTGATTTGGACTAGAAATTTTATGTGATAATAGCAGTGTTGTATGAGAATTTGAGTGAAAAATATTATAGTACATAAAATCATTTTCATCATAACAAGCTTAGTTGCTTTATTAATTTTTTGTGTTTATTGAATTTGAGCAACATCTGCAACATTGGATGGGACTCCGGCGGAATGCTTTACGATAAAACAGCAAAAATATTCAGCAAAGGTAAATTACTGGGTAATAAATGACTATGATGTATCATGTTGATGAACTGATGTGATTATACCTGAGAGTATTTCTTGATATACGATAGAGTGAATATATGATTATGCATTTTATAATAAATGAATTACATCTGTGGTAATTCCTGATACTGTAGTGAATATATGAATACAGAGTTTTGCGGAAAATAATATTGATAATGTCGTATTGTGAAATAGTGTTTCAATCATTTGACAGGGGGCTTTTTCGTGAAATAGTATAGTATCTTTGGTTGTGCCATGAAGTGTATCTATTATATCTGATGGGGCATTTCAAAATAATTTATTGAAGACTGTAGTATTACAAGATTGAGTAGGTATGATAGGGATAAATGCATTTAAAAATAATCAAATTGGGTATGCTTATTTACCTAGTTCTATATCAAAAATAGGTGAATGAAGCTTTGATGAAAATGAAAATATGGTGGTGGTTGTAGAAGATGTGAAATCATTTGTAGACGATTGATTTTCTTTGTGATTTGAGATTGTTGAGAGGCAGAAAGATTATTTTGTATTTTTTGATGGCTCAAATAATTTTGTTCAATTGAATTCTGGAGATACTTTATGAAGATTAGATGCTACTGTGTTGCCAAAATTGTGAGATGTCTCAATGTCTAATACATGAGCTATTTTTCAATGATGGTTTTTGAATAAACAATGAGTGTGAGAAGATATGTTATTTGATTTTACAGTACCAGTGACAGGAGATTTGATATTGTATCCTCATTGGATTGGGCCTTCTGATGATTCGTTTTTTGTCTTTTTTGTGGAAGATGGAAATGTGGTACAAACTCAGACAATTTGATCCTGAGAAATAGCCGCAAATTTGTGATATCTTCATGATAGATGAACATGATATGTATGGAAATGATGGTATTCTTCATTGTGAGAGTGACTTTTTGATTTTTCATCAGCTATTTTTGAAAATACTTATTTGTATGCAATATGGTGATGTGATGAATATTATCATATGAATTGAAATCAATGTGAGTTGGATTCCTATACAGTTACTCGGTTGGATGAAGATGGGACACTGATTGATACTACATCGGTAGAGTATTGATCTATGCCAGTGCATGAAGATGTGATGAAAAAAACAGATTTGCAGTATTCATACGAGTTTAGTGGATGGACACCATCTTTGGATATTATTACATGAGATGCCGAATACACTGCGATTTATTCTCGTAAATTGAATGAATATACAGTGACTATTCAGTCTAATAATATTGATTATGGTTTAGTATCTGTCGATTCAATTACAGCAGGATATTGATCAGATATTTCATTTGATGAAGATATTTTGATGATATGAGATCAAAAAATTATAGCGACTGTGAATGAGAGTACAGATATTTATTCTTATTTCTTTGTATGATGGACTGATGAATGTGGTGCTAAATTGACATGAAATTGTACAATTACAGCAAATTTCATACCTGTAAAAAATCAATATTTAGTGCAATTTGTAAATTATGATGGTACTGTCTTGCAGTCTGGTATGTATACATATGGAGATATGCCTGTTTATACATGAGAAACTCCACAAAAACAATGATGAGATAATTTTGAATATATATTTAGTTGATGGTCTCCCATGATTTCAGAGGTGGATACATGAAAGGTATATAGTGCAGTATTTTCAGATAAAGTTTGTCTATCATGATATCATTTAGAGCTATGAGAATGTGTGTATGATATCAAAATAGTTTCGTGTGAAGAATTTTGAGCTCCTGATAATTCTACTTATGATGTGCATGATGTGGAGATATTATGGGATTGAAGTGCTTGGCCTGTGGCACAAAGTTGTTCATGGACATGTAATGAACAATATCATCAAGATGGTAATACTTGTGAATTAGATAGTGAAGATTTATCTGATGATATTGTAAAAGATAATCCTTTGAGATTGGATGAAAATTTGCAAAAAGATGTGAATGTAGATAATATTAAGGCGGATGAATTGAATAATTTGAATGAGGATATTTTATCATCTGAAAATGATGATTCTGTTGATAAAGGATTATTGGAAGAAATAAATATTGATCAGGATTTAGAGGAATTAGAACAGAGAAAAGTACAATGAGTATCTCAAATTCGTGAAGCTAAGAATATAAAAAGGGGTGCATGACTTTTGATGAATAATAGTATTACTTTGCAGTCTCCAGATCCATCACGAGTACTTGATACTACTAAAGGTTCAGTTAATTTGACATTTAATGCTAATTGATGAGGCTTCATTGGTGGTGATAATATTGAGATTGTAGAGTATGGATATTATAATAAAGAAGAAATAAAATATTCACATACATCAAATTATACAGATGGGAATTCGGATACTACCACATATATTACTACTTCTGATTCAAAAACTGAAACTGTTACAATAACTGGTGCTCAGACATTATCGGTTAATGTGATATATGATTTAGGACATAGTGATGGAATATTATGATTTATTGGTACATGGACTGATGTTTTGACTATTTATAGGTGAAATTGAACGACTTCAGAGGTAGAACAACTAAGATGAGATTCTGTTGGTACAAAAAATTATTCTATACAATCAGATTCTGTTACATTTAAAATGGATGTATGAAGCCCAACATTGTGGTGACGTACGGCAGAAGAAAAATGATATTATGCTACTATATCATGAATCGTCCCAGTTGGATGGAGGACAGAGATTTCAGAGATAAAAAATCCAAGCAAGGAATGATATAGATTCTTAGGATGGACAAGAGATCTGTCTTGAGAAGTAGAGTTTGATTTTGATACTACGGAAGTAACATGAGATATTGTCCTATATGCACAGTGGGAGGAAGCTGAGACTGTGGTAGTTTCCTTTGATACAAATTGATGAACAAATATATCATCTCAATTTGTTGTATCAGGTGAGACTGCGATTCAGCCAGAAGATCCGACAAAAAATTTGTATAATTTTGGTGGTTGGTATTTAGATTCATGATTGATGGTGGAATTTGATTTTTCTACTATAATCACATCAGATATTACATTATATGCTAAGTGGGATAGTACATATCAAGTTACATTTAATACTGCTTGATGAAATAATATTTCGCCACAGTATATTTCATCTTGAAAAACGGTTACTAAACCTGCAGATCCAGTATTACAATGAAAAATATTTAATTATTGGTCTGTGGATTCATGATGAAATTCTGAATATGACTTTAGTACACCAGTTACATCTGATATGGTTTTGTATGCACAGTGGTCTAACATATGTACAGTATCCTTTAGAAATGGTTATTGTTATTATGGTAACAATAATAATAGGAGAGCTTTGTGTACATATGATATTAATACAACTTCTGTACAAGTAGCCTGTGGAAAACCGGTAAGGAGACCTGTGGATCCAAATTCACCTATTACGGTACAAAATAGATCTCTATATTTTGCTAAATGGAGTACAAGAGAACAGCCATGATACGGTAATACATCATATGATTATAATTTTAATGCACCGGTAAATAATAATATAACTCTTTATGCTATCTGAAGTACAAATTATTATACGATATGATTTGATGCAAATGGATGATTGTTGTACGGTATGTCTTCCCTAGAATATAATGAAAATAAAATATGACAATATGGAAAAGTGAGAAAGCCTGATGAACCAATCAGGACATGATATACATTTACTTGGTGGTCTACTACAAGAAATAATTGATCTGAATTTGATTTTAATACACAGATTACAGAGGATATGACTTTTTATGCTCAGTGGCTACCTATTACATATACTATTAAATATGATGCTAATGGTTGATCTTGAGTAATGAATGATACTAATATGGTTTATGATACTGCACAAAATTTGAGAGTAAATTGATTTACAAAGGCTAATGCTACTTTTGTGGGGCGGAATACAAAAAAGAATGGATTGTGAACATGATATACTGGAGGTCAATCTGTAAATAATTTGACAGAGATATCGTGAACTATAATTACTTTGTATGCACAGTGGAGCTGTAATTCTTGATATGTACAAAATTGAGATTCATGTGAGATGGCAAGTTGTACATTTTTGTGACAGACAATAAATAATGGAAGCAGCATGGTAGTATATTCTGGTGGGTCTGCGACTTGTCCTGATGAATGTACACAGTGACTTGTGACTTGTACAAATTGAGTATTATGATGAGACACAGGATATACGAATTTGAATTGTACTACGAATGGTGTATCGTGTAGTGATTCTTTGTATCCATTGACATCTTGTCCAGCACATTGAGTTTGTAATTCTTCATGTACATCATACACTGTGAGTGATAATGCATGTGTCTTATGAATTACCAGATATAGGTTAGATTCTTGTGATGAACATTATCATCAAAGTGGAAATATTTGTGTGATAAATACATATACGGTGATATATAATGTGTCATGATGAAATCATATTCCATCTCAAGAAATAGCATATGGATCTATGCTTACTTTACCATGAGCTACTATGTCAGGATACCAATTTTCTTGATGGTATACATCTTGATGAATTTTTATTGGTTTGTCGTGATCATCTTTTTTGTACAATGTGGAAGATAATCTGGTATTGTATGCTAGGTGGTTAGCAAAGACAGATGTAAATTATACAGTGAGACATTGGTTGCAAAATGCAAATGATGATTTGTATACTGAGTTAGTTGCTGATAGACAGATATTACAATGAACTTCAGATACACTTACACAGGCAATACCAAATAATTATACTTGATTTAAGACAGGAACAGTGACACAATCTATCATTTCATGGGATGAAAGTACTATTGTAGACATCTATTATGATAGACAGATATACACTATTACTATAGATCTAAATTGATGAATCTGATTAAGTGAATTGACATGAAAATATTGACAGACTTTGACAGTGCCAAATATATCTAAATCATGATACACTTTGAAAAAATTTATTCCAGAATTTCCGACGACTATGCCATTGAATGGGGCTAGTGTGAGGGCAGTATGGACATTGATAAATTGATGAGTTTCAATTAGTATAGTCCAGATATCGTGAACTGATTTTAATTTTTGATCAGTGGTATCTTCAAATAGAGTGCAAGTATTGACTTGATATCTGTGAGAAAATACATTCCAACTTGAGGATTCTAGATGAGAAAATTCTGGATATTATGTAACTTTATCTATTTCATCGTTAAATTCTGTGCATACATCAAATACAATTTCTTCATCAAATATCCAGCTAAAATCTCATTGAATTACGACTATTTCATGAACACCTGCAACAGATGTAGGAATTACTCCGCAGATGACTTGATGGACTACTATGAATAATACAGTACTTTATTTGAGTAGACCAGATATCTCTGTGGATGATGATCCATTGGTCTGAAGGTATTGAGACAATTTACAATTCAAAGTGACAGTGCCACCATATACATATTCTGATAATTATAAAGCAGTAATTACATATACATTGTATGATAATTAGGAAAAAATTTTTTGAAAATATGAAAAAATATTATTTAGAGCTTTTTGATTATTTTTATTAAAAGTCAATAAAATCTAATTTTGATAAAACAAAACACAAGTATATTTTTTGTGGATTAACTCAAAATTTGTGAAATAAAAATTTTTGCATATAATTGTATTGTGCGAGAATTTTAGATTAGAAATGTGAGTTTATATGAAGAAATCTTTGTGAATATTGCATTTTTTTATCTTTATGCTGACAAGTGTGATTGCCTTGTTTGTATTTTTCGTTCAAGCAAATAATTTTTTCACACAAGATAATGATTTTACTTATTGAGAGATTGCCTATTACATTAGTGGAGCAGTATAGTGAAAGTCCGGCTACTTATGTGGTAATGGATCGTAATTTATGAGCATTAGAAGCTTGAACTTGAGAAAGTTCTTATTGATATCGTTATCAATTTGGAAATAACTATTGATTCTCATGAGAACAAGACACCAATAATATTCTTAGACCAGATGCTGATGTAGATTTGTCTCAATATTCAAATAGTAATCCATATTTTAGTGGAGTGTTTGTATTATGAAAGAATAGCGGAGGAGCAACTTCTCCAGATTGGGCTACTACATCAAATGCTGATATATGGTGATGAGAGAGTTTAAAAGAATCTGAAAGACAGTGACCATGTCCAGATGGATGGCATATACCAACAATATCAGAGTGGAGTGATGTAGTTGATTATTGGACAGTACAAAATTGATGAATGAATGTGACAAGTTTTACTAATGAATTAAAATTACCATTAGCATGATGAATAACTCGTTCATGGGGACTGTATGAGAATAAATGAACACAATGATATTTCAGGACAACATCAAATTATACACAAACATTATGATGGTCTCGTGCATTTAGGTTGACATCATCTGCAATAGATGATAATTTTGCTGAGAATCGTGCAAACTGATATTCAATCCGTTGTTTTAAGGATGATGATACTGTTTATACTGTTACTTATAATGATTGAATAATCAATGATGAGATTTTTGTAGATCAGTTTGGTACAGGTATGAGATGAGATTATATTCCACTTTTTGTATGATGAAATCCAGAATGGGATGGTGAAGGGGATAGGGTTTTTATGTGATGGTATATGGAGAAAAATTGAGAATATGTTTATATTGATACAATACATAAACAAATAACTTCAGATATTACTCTATATGCCAAATGGTCAGCATGTGCAGAATGAGAATGTATTGTACCATCGGATACTATACTTATTACACATGATATGGATGTATATTTTGTGGTAAATAGTGGTAATACAAGTCATTATACTTTGATGGATCGTAATCTATGAGCAGATGTATCATGAACTTGATCAAATTCGTACGGAGATTTATTCCAATGGTGAAATAATTATTGATTTTCTAATAATTGATATTTGCCTGACAAATCAAAAAGTACAGTAAATGCTTCACAAAATTGACCGGGTAATTATTATTATTCTTCTACATTTATATACAATAATAATGATTGGTCTAGTACACATAATAATAATTTATGGTGAGATACCGCCAATTTAGTAACAGCAAGACAGTGACCATGTCCAGAGTGATATCATGTACCAAGTTCTTGAGAGTGGTTATCTCTTTATAATTCTTGGTATGGAGTAAATTGAAATTTAGCATGTTCTACCATTAGCAGTTGTATTGAAAAAATAAAAAACGATTTGCTGTTGCCTGCTGTTGGTCGTATAGATGAAAAATGAAAAATATGACTTCAAGATGCAGCAAGTTATTGGTCATCATCTTATTCTAATAGCAAAGGTGGATCACAGGCATATTGATTTTATTTGAGAGCAGCAGATAAAGAAAAACAGATACAACCAAATAATGAAGATTTTCGTGCTCGTGCTAGATCAGTTCGTTGTGTAAAGGATGTAGAAAATACACCTCTAACGATAGATTTAAATTGATGAGTTTTGTGATCAGTATCTATATATTGATGAAAACTACATTATCTGACAGATCCTATTAAGACAGGATTTACATTTGCATGATGGTATACAAATAGTGCACTTACTACAAAGATAGAAGATGGAGCAAATATTGGTAGTAGTACTACGATATTATATGCTAAGTGGAACGAAGCTGATGAAGTAGAATATACATTTCAAGCAAATGGATGATCATTTCAGGTTGAAGATTCTGGAAATATAATAAAATCTGAGGTATATGTGCAGACATACACCCAATGAGATGACTTTGATTTGTCACAGTTGGAAGTTCCTACTAGAGAATGCCATGTGTTTAATGGTCGGTATGATGCTGTACAGGGTGGAAATGAGATTCAGTTCCCTACAATAGTTTCGTCACCCATTACTGCATATGCACATCGGACAGTATGAGATTGTATAATTACTACCGATGTAGTAGGTAGTGGAAATATTATTATTAGTCCAGATGTATGACCTTATACATATGGAAGTACTGTAATATTTACTGCAGCTCCATGAGTTTGAAATGTTTTTGATAAATGGATGAAAAATTGAGAAGAGATTTTGTCAGGATGAAATTCGACTTTTGTTTTGTCATTGACATGAGATATACATTTGACAGGTTATTTCCTTTCATCTTCGGTACCTCAACATATAGTATCTATTTTGTCAAATAATGCAGAATATGGAAGTGTGAGTGAATCTTCACTGATAGTAGATGATGGTACATTGATTGATATTAGTGGAAATGTATTGACAATTTGATCGACTGTCGTGGTGGCAACTCCATCATCAGGGACTGAACAGTATTCTTATATATTTACTTGATGGGATAATACATGTGGATACAGTGTGACTGGAGATTGTAGTATCATAGCATGATTTCAGAGAAAGTTAAATGAATTTACGGTGACTTGGCAAAATTATGATGGAGATGTATTGGAGATAGATACTGGAGTAGAGTATGGAACTATCCCTCAATATGATTGACAGACTCCTGAAAAAGATTCAGATGAAGAATATAATTATGTATTTGTTTGATGGATCCCAGAAATTACTTGAATAACAGAGGATACATTGTATACTGCAGTATTTTCTGGTGAAGAAATATGATGTGATACTTGATATCACAAAGAAGATTGAGAATGTACTGGTAATATAAAATATGTACCTTGTTTATTTGAATGAGCACCAGATCATGCTGCATATTCTTGAGAAGATGTCTTGATATATTGGGATGGAACTGGACGATCTACAGCAGATAGGTGTACATGGTTTTGTGATGAAAATTATCATGAAGAGGGTGATGATTGTGTTTTGGATACCTATATATTGAGTTTTAATTCTTCAGGCTGAATTGCCATAGCATCAAAAGTGGTAGAATATGGTTCAACTATTATTTTACCATGAACAACGAGAGTATGATATCAATTTTCATGACGATATACTCAATGAGGAGATTTTGTATGAGGGGTCGGTGATAGTTACCTATATAATCAAACATGAGATATAGTTTTGTATGCGAGATGGATGGCTAATACAGGTACTCATTATACTGTAAGACATTGGTTACAAAATGCAGATGATGATTTATATACTGAATCAATCGCTGATAGAGAGACATTGCAGTGAACAACAGATACATTGACTAATGCACAGGTGAATAATTATACTTGATTTAAGACAGGGGAGGTGATTCAGTCTATTATTTCATGAGATGAGACTACAGTCGTAGACATCTATTATGATAGACAGATATATACTATTACTATAGATTTAAATTGATGAACATGAGAAAGTGAATTGACATGAAAGTATTGACAGACTTTGTCTGCACCAGATATATCTAAATCATGATACACTTTGAAAAAATTTATTCCAGAATTTCCGACGACTATGCCATTGAATGGGGCTAGTGTGAGGGCAGTATGGACATTGACAAATTGATGAGTCTCAATTAGTATAGTCCAGATATCGTGAACTGATTTTAATTTTTGATCAGTGGTATCTTCAAATAGAGTGCAAATATTGACTTGATATCTGTGAGAAAATACATTTCAATTAGAAGATTCTAGATGAGAAAATACCGGTTATTATGTGACATTGTCTATTTCATCGTTGAATTCTGTGCATACATCAAATACAATTTCTTCATCAAATATCCAGTTAAAATCTCATTGAATTACGACAATTTCATGAACACTTGCAACAGATGTAGGAATTGCTTCGCAGATGACATGATGGACTACTATGAATAATACAGTACTTTATTTGAGTAGACCAGATATTTCTGTGGATGATGATCCATTGGTCTGAAGGTATTGAGACAATTTGCAATTCAAAGTGACAGTGCCTCCGTATACATATTCTGATAATTATAAAGGAGTAATTACATATACATTGTATGATAATGAATAAAATTTTTTGGTATTTGAGTATTTTTTAAATTTTTGCTTTTTTTTTGAGAGCGATTGAATATAGTTGTGGTGGTTTAGTATATAATATTTCATGAATAAATTAAGTGAGTATATAGTAGAAAATGTGGATATTGTAGATATAATTTCCAGGAGAGTGCAATTAAAGAGAGCTGGGAGCAATTTTTCTGGTTTGTCTCCGTTTCAGCATGAAAAGACACCTTCTTTTATGGTTTCGCCTCAAAAGCAGATATTTAAAGATTTTAGTTCTGGATTGGGAGGAAATGTGATTACTTTCGTGATGGAGTATGAAAAAGTGGATTATATTGATGCTATCAAGATTATTGCAGATGAACAGAGATTAGATATTTCAGAATTTTTTAATTATTCTGAAAAAAATAGGGAATATCTAGATGATAGAGAAAAATTAAAAAGAATACACAAATTAGTTCAAGAGTTTTTTGTAGATAATCTAAAAAAATCTCAGATAGCTATGGACTATTTGCATGAAAAGAGAAAACTATCAGATAATATTATATCAGATTTTTGAATTTGATATGCACCGGATTCTAGTTATTCGGTTATACAATATCTGAGATGAAAATGATTTAATGAACAAGATTTGGTACAAGCATCTCTTGTGAAAAAATGACAGTCAGATTATTTTTCATTTTTTAGGAATAGGATTACCTTTCCGATATTTGATACTAGAGACAATATCGTATGATTTAGTGCAAGGGTAATAAATCCCGAAGATCAACCTAAATACTTAAATAGTAGTGAACAAGCAATTTTTGAAAAGTCAAAAATTTTGTATGGATTAAATTTTGCAAAAAGTACTATAAATATGTTGGATATGGTTGTATTGGTTGAGTGACAGATGGATGTGATTTGATTGGCTAGATTGGGTACTCCTATATGAGTAGCAACTTGTGGAACGGCAGTCACAGAACAGCATTTCAAATTATTGAAGAGATATACTGAAAATGTGTATATACTATTTGACAATGATGATGCATGAAAAAATGCTACAGTTAGAGCCCTAAAAATAGCTTATAGAGAAAATATTTTTCCTAAAATGATAGTATTGCCTGATGGTTTCAAAGATACTGATGATATTGCTAATGATCCAAACTGAAAAGAAATTTTTGAATGATGTATCAAAGATGCCAAAGATGCATTTTTGCAGATATTTGAATTGTTGAGACAAAAATATGATATGACATCTCCTATTGATAAGCAAAAATTGTTTAATGAGATGTTTAGTCTGATAGCATGTGTAGATAATTATACAATCCAAGAACATTATAAACAATTGCTGTCTGACAAGGTCTGATTGCCTTATGAAGTATTGTCTGTCCAATTTAAAAAATACATTAAAACGGATGGAAAATTTGAAATAGTAAAGAAGGAAAGAGCCGAGAAGTGACCGTCTCGGCAACCAGATAGAGAATTGATATGTGTATCTTTGTTTTGGGATGATTTGTTTTCCAAGTATATTTCGAATTCTATATTATATGTTCCATTATTTGAGTTTGCAAAGGAAATAGCAACTTATTCTCAATGAGATAAATTGTATACTGTATTTTTTGCAAAAGATTCTTTGGATTCACAAGAAAAATTACAATTGGATGAATTGCAATTGTGGTGGGAAAAAGAATTGGAAGCAGTATCTTGAGATGAAAAAAGGATAGCATTGATTAAAAATTTGGTATTGGAATATTTGCAGTCGAAACTCAAATTATTATTAAAATCATCATCTTTATCTACTGAGGCAAAACAAAAATTATTAGTTGATATGAAAAAATTATAATCATAAAAAGCCAACATTCGTTGGCTTTTTTATTTTGGAAATTTTTTATCCCATTAGAAAGGAAGGTCTTCACTTTGAGATTGAGGTGCAGAAGAAGTACTCACTCCATCTAGTCTTTCTAATCTCCATGCTGAGATACTATTCCACCATCTATTGTTGGATTCTTTTGCTCTAAAATTTAGGTAAGCATTTACTTTGTCTCATACATTGAAATCTTTCATCATGTCGACTCTATCACCGAATATATCTATGGCAATAGATGATTTAAATTCTTTTTCAGATAATTCTTCCATGACAAATGTAATTTTTCTCAAATTGTTTTGTCAAACAGTTTCTTCGTTTCCGATTACAGTGATAACTCATTCAAAATTCATTTTCATAATTCATAAAAACTAAAAATGTAATATTAATTACAATGTGTAATTTAATAATAAATTTTCATTTTGCAATAGAATTTTGTAAAAAAGTTTTTTGACTGTTGTGTCGTTGTTTTTCTTTTTACTGTGCCCGGTTTTAATATGGGAGGGGAAAGTCTGAGTATAGAGAAATTTTTGATACATTTTTTTGCCTCCGGCGGGTTTCCTGTAAAGGTTTAGTAATTCGGTAACAAAATTATAAAAATTAGTAACACACAATTTTATTGCGACTTCGTAATCCATCAGTACATTACAAACTATACTAAAACGAGCGACGATGTCGTAGGAGCGAGTCCGTATTCTTACATGAATATGCAAAGAACAACTGAGTGCTAAAATTGTGTGTAAAGGACTTTTTCGCCAATTTTGTGTCCTTACAAAATTGGCTCGCCGAAGGCAAAATAAAAAATAACATAAAAAATTTGTTACCGAATTAAGTAACCTATACATTTCCCCGCTATGCGGGACTTCTTTTAGTCGTTTTTATCAGCCAGCGACAAAAGTAACCAAAAACGCCTCTCGGCTCACTTCACAATTTCAAATAATGTCTCGCTTCGTTCGACATTAGTGAGATTTGAAGCTGAGCCGAATATATGGTGATGTTATATAAAATAAATGAAAAAATTTTATATATTTCTAAATTGTTTTTAATATGGTAATATTTCTACGGATTGTACGTTGACATCACAATTAGTTAATCATCTTGGGATGATATTATAGGCAGATTTGCTGATTTTTAGTGTCACGGTTTTCCGATTGTTTCTATCGGTTCAGATTTGATTTATGTAATTTATAACTTCTTTGTCATCCTCAAAAATTTGTTTGTCCTCCATTCATTCTGCATAAGAATAATTGTATAGTATTCAATCTCTGACACATCATAAATTTATCAAATCAGCTCAGTTCCCAGCTTCTCAGTTTAGGATTAATTCTCATGGAATTTTCATGTTTCATCCTGGAATAAATATCACTATATCATCGGTTGGACATTTTTCGCTTCATCGTAAATCAGGATTTGATTGGCAATATTCCAAACTTTCTGGCTCTCACATAAAATAATCAGAATCAAAGACATCTGGCCTTATTGATAAATATCATGTCAATATTGCATACCCACTTCGTGGAGAAGTGTATCATGGTATTTCTTCGAAATATGATGTAGTAATTGGTTCGTTGATTATTTTACATCAGCAGAGTAGTAGCACAGCGAGGCATGAAATTATGATTTTTTTCATCATGATGAAAGTATTTTATAAATTATTTTTTATCCAAAAATAGTTCTTTGATAATTACAATTAGTGCTCATGTGCATATAAATGTATCTGCTAGATTGAAAATAGGAAACCGTTTGAAAATTAGTATAAAATCTCTGACTCATCACAAAAATAATCTATCAATTAAGTTTCATAATGTTCATCAAATTAGAAATATTGTAGCTCGTTTTCAGATGTATTTTTTTTTGTATCATATAAGTAGTAGTGTAGATATGACAATAGTTAAGGCGATTATCACCAATAAATTTACGGGTAATGATCGAGAAATTCCTGTATTGAAGGCGGGCTCTAAGATGTTAATATTGCTTAAAAATCATTTGTCATAAAAAAAGTATTTGCTGAATTGATCTAACAAAACTATTGTTATTATGTATAATATCATACTTATATTTTTTTTCATTGCTTGTACTTATAATGAATTGCTACTACAAAATCAAGGATAATTGGTTTTATATCAAAATTCCTATGTCTTCAATATGATGAGTGTGTGGAAACATGTCTACGGGTTGTAGAGATTTTAGTTTAAATCCAAGTTGATTAAATAATTCTATATCTCTGGCCATGGTGGTAGGGTTACATGAGATGTAGAGGAGCTTGAAATTATTTGATTGTTTTAATTTAGCTATTCGATTTATTACATTGTTATGGAGTCATTCTCTAGGTGGATCTACGATTACTAATCAAATGTCTGTTAGCCGTTGCTCGGTGATAGAATTGTTGTTTGCCCCATCAGGTATTAAAATTTTTTCTGCAGCAGATGCTATAAATTGGCATTTGTCTTTGATACCATTTATTTCGGCATTGTATCGGGCATCTTGGATGGCTTCTGGTACTATTTCGATTCACAATAATTCACTTCAAATTCATAATTTCAAAAAACTGATACCTATACTTCATGCACCACAATAGAGGTCTAATATTTTTCATTTGATTTCTCATATACTTTGTGCAGCTGTACCAAAAAGTTTTTCTGCTCCATGTGTATTTGTCTGAAAAAATGAAAAGGGAGATATCCTAAATTTTGAAGATACTACTCAGTCTGTTCAATCTTTTTGAAAATTAAATTCTTCGTATATATATCAATCTCATCGCAATGTCTCGGTAGTGATATCTTGTCCTCTTACTATATCGGCAAGTCCACTATTGTATGTAATCACAAAAGTCGATATATTTTTTTGTATAAAATCGTCAGATTTTAGTTTGTTTTTAAAATTTTCTCGTTTTTGTTTTCATTCGGTATCTTCATCCAATAGAGGAAAAACATTTAAATTTATTAATAATTGATTTGTATTTTGTCACTCTCTGATGACTAGGTGTCTAAAAAATCATCTATGAAATTTCTGGTCAAATGTTGGCAATCATGATTGGAAACATAATTTTTTCAAATATTCAAAGACTTGATTCATTTTGTCTGAAATTAATCCACAGCTATCTATGTCAACTATTTTGCTAAATTCTCATTGCTTGTGAAATCATAGATTCCATCTGTCGTCTCTTCATTCTTTTGCAGAGATATATACTCAGAAACTGAATTCAATTTTGTTTCTATATCATTTTTCTTTTGGAGATCCTATGATTGGCAAAAAAGTGGGTTTATTTTCCAATTTTCTGAAACAGTCTTGTACAATTCATTCTTTGAGTGCTAGTTGCTTTTTGTAGCTGATCATTTGTCGTTTACATCCCCCACAACCAATTTGTTTAGATGAATTTATATCATTTTTTAGTGGTGTGAAAAAGTGTGGACAAAATATTTCGTTATCCAAAAAACTTTTGTCATATTCGTGTATTTTGGCGATATGTCATTCTAGGTAATCTGTATGTTTTTTTGTGATATTTACATCTACGATACTTCATGGCAAGGCTCATCATTTGATTAGTAACTTTTTCCCATCTTCGAGTTTTGCTATTCATATTCATCAGTATCAAATTCTCTCTATTTTGATATTTGTCAGATTTTTCATTAAGTATTTTATGAATAAATGATTATTTAGTTTTTGTAAGGAAATTGATGACTGTTTCAATTGAAAAATTTTTTTATAAACGAAAGCTCCCTCTCTTGTGTACAAGGAGGGAGCAATTTGTTAAAATTTGTTCGCCAATCAAATGAAATGTTACGACGTTAGCCGTAATCCCATTGATCGGCGATGTGGGAAGCCACTTGTGCAATGGTGGTATCCCTTGGGTTTGAAACTTCCCCGATGATGTCGCAGGCGGTGCGACTAATACTTACTTGGAAAGAAGCTGGTAAAATGGCCTCTTGCATGTATATGCACATTTCGGGGGTGTCGCTGGGCTCTGGTAGGCCGGCTCGCAAGGAAAGATCGCATCTAAATGCGGAGGTAGGCGGGGCGGCGGAAATTAGGAGCGGCCATAGCGACATTAATACTTTTAATACCATAGGCCTATATTTACGCTGGCAATAGAATTTATATATATTTTATATTAAAAATCAATATAAAATAATATCTCTCTCAAAAAAGTAAAAATCCCGAATATTTTCGGGATTAATTGCATTTTAATGCAATTTTGAAATTTTGATTAGATTTTCCTTGGGATGATAATAGATGCCATCATCACCTTTTATTGCATTTATGAGGGGGGTTCGTGAGTAGCTATGACAGTCATCTAGATAGTCTTGTATCTCATCATCTTCAATCTCGTCATGCAATGAGTGGTGTATGGTGTCGATATCTTCATTGTAGCCTTTCAGCAGGTATTCCAGCCCATTTGTGAAACAACTTAATCCTAGAGTAGGGATTAGTGTCTTGTGTTTGGGGGTGAGAGGTAGTCTCGTGAAATTTTTCTTTTCACCATTTTTGAGATTGTCCCAGAAAGTTTGGATATTCTTTTGGATAGTGATATTTCTCTCACGGAAACAACCTCTGTTAAATTTGAGATCTTGTGTTGCCAGGTCATACAAGTCTGACATGTTTACGGCGACCCATTTCCCATAAAGGAAGGAAACTTCCAAAATCCTAGCTGCGGCTTCTTCCGCACAAAATTGGTTTAGAAGCCCAAGCATTGCGTATGCTTCCCACTTGAAATTTTGGGGAATTGGAGGAGTGTCAGGCATAAATCCGTCCAGTGTCATGATACGGATTTCTTGTCCATTGATTGTAATTTTTTTTGTATCCATATCTTTTTGATTTTTTATTTTTCTGGACACTGATGATATAGATTTCCTAATAAATGTCAAACAAGTATTATGATTTTTTTGGATGATTTAAGTATTGAAAAAAATTTTTTAAAATATACAAGGTATTTTGTTTATCATTGTATTTTGGATAGATGCTGTTGTTTGGAGATTTGCATATAAATTCTCGTATTTGTGATAGAGTTATTGATGCTATAAATTTGTGGGTTAATCAAAATCCGGATGAAAGAAATCTGATTTTTTTGTGAGATTATGTTTATCACTTTTCTTATGATAGGGAGGCACTTTTGAAATTATATACATTGTTTCTTGATTTATACAAGGAGTGAAAAAATGTGTATATATTGGCATGAAATCATGATTGGTTGGGAAATACATTTGTATTTGAAGAAGCAAAGAGGACATACGAAATCATAAAAAATGTATTTGATAATTGAGATACTGGTGGAAAGATAGAATTTATCACTCAGCCAAAAGTAGAAAATATAGAATGAGATGATGTTTTGTTTTTGCCATATTGTCTGGAGTTGGATGAAAGCATGTCATCTTGAATGATTGAAATAGATTTTTCGCCTGATTCACACCCTCAAAATGACAAAAGTGTGATAGAAATTGAAAGTACGGTAAATATTTTGTCGAAATCGCAAAATAAAAATGAAAAATTTAGCGCTAAATTGAATAAACTTTTGTTGGAATATTATCAAAAATATGGCAAACTAACAGTAATTCATCATTATTATACTGAGTGAGTAAATTTCCCAGGTCAGAGATGAAGATTTTATTTCAATGATATAGCGTTGTCACATCTATTTTGTGAGTTGGATGGCCTGAAATTGATATCATGACATTTGCATCAATGATTTGCTTACAAAAATTATTTTTGTACATGAAGTGTACGAAATACTTCGCCATTGGAGATAAATCAGGCAAAGATGTTGTTTAAGTATGTATGATGAAAATTCTATGGGAAAATGTGTTTTCTAAACCCGTATTTCCAAATAAAAAATGTTGAAAATGGACAGAAAATTGATGAAACTTTTTTGCAAAAATTTAAGGATAATGTGATTGGAGAAAATATCCAGAATTATCAAAACCAGTGACGAAATATACAGATTCAGCCTGATTATGATATGAAAAACAAAGATATTTCTATTTCATTGTCTGTATGAGAAATGAATTATGAAGATATGTATTCTTATATTGATGAAAATTTGTTTAAACAAATGAAAGATGTGAAGTTGAAAAAAGTTTATGAAAAGACAGAGGACCTTTTTGAAAAAATGGATTTGGAATGAAAAAATCTGACTTCTTGATTTGCAGATCGGAAATGACTTTTGAAAGATTATCTGAAAGTGAAATATCCAAATGATTATGAAAAGTATTTAGATTTTTTGAAAAAAGAAAAAATTTTATAATTATATCATTTTTTTGTAATTTTGGTTTACTTTTTATCCTGTGAATAGTCATATTTTTGAATAAAAAATTTTTTGCATTATAATTAGTTTGTGAAAACTTTTTATGATGAAAAATAAAAATATGATTTGAAAACTTATAAAAAATATCTTTACATCCAAAAAAGCAAAAAAAGTCTTGTTTGTGCTTGTGCTTTTGTTTGTTTGTTATTTGGCGTTTTCTTTGTGAGCAGATTGTCTGGCAGATGGGACTACACCAGGAGTTCAGCAAAAAATGACAAATTTTAATGAAATTGCTTCGGAAGTGATAAAATGTCTTTATGTTTTATTATGGCCATTGATTTTTATATGCTGAATAGCATTGGATAATTCGTTGGTTTATGGTACATGGTTACATCTGGATGCACCATTGTGGTCTTTGTGGAATATTATGAAAAATATAGCTAATTTTGCATTATGATGACTTGTGTTATTTTCTATTTTAAAAAATTTATTGTCAACTGTGTGAAAGTGAGAAGATAGCTGGAAACCTTTGAAAATTATAAAAAATACATTAATAGCTGGTATTTTGATACAGATGAGCTGGTTTTTGGTTGCTGCTGTGATAGATTTGTCGACAGTATTGACTTATGCAGTATGATGATTACCATTGACTGTATTGAAGTCAAATCCTGAATATTCTGGTAGACCAGTGATGTCTTTGTCAATTAATGTATGATCAGATGCAAATGGAATGAAACCAAATATTTATTATACATATTGAGATCATAAGGTATCTGATTGCTTAATTTTGAATAATCTTTCTATGTCATGATCGTATATTTTGTGACCAAAAGTGGCATATTTGTGGGATTCTTACAATGATACTTGAATTTATATGGATACATGATATTGTGCATTGTGATGATGGCCTTATAGATATAATCATCTTCTGTCGGGTGATGGTGGAATATATCATGATATATATTCAATTTGAGAGACATGAGCATTGAAAAATCAAATGTATGTTGATTTTAATAATTCGTATAGACCTTCTACTAGTTGAGATTTACAAGTAGCAATTGATAATTGTCAGATAATACCTGTGGATGATACCAAAATACCACAGACATGTAGGATTGATCATTATTGAGCTTTGTCGTTTAGTGGTAACGATGAATTTTTTAGATGATCAAATTCAGAAAATACAATATTATATACTGTGGATAATCTTATAGAAGAGTCAAAATGATTTGTATGACCTTTGATTACGATTTATTCATCTTTGTTGGATATACAATCTTTTGTAGATATTGGATCAGAATCTTATGTGGAGACATTTATTTCATTATTGTTTAAATTTGTGTTTTTTGTGGTATTGATAGCTCCTTTGATATGATTAGCTCTTGTATTGATTGTGAGGGTGTGAATTTTGCGGATAGTGATTGCAACTTCTCCTGTATTGATATTGATATGGGTATTTTGAGATGTATTGAAGCCATTGAAAGATGTTTTATGAAAAAATTTTGATTTATGAAATATAGTGAAATTAGTTTTTGCTCCAGTGATTATTACTTTGGCTATAAGTATATCATTGATATTTATCAATGCAATTAGTGGTATTAGAGATAGGGGACAACTTGAGTATGTTTTTGATTCTCTTTGAATACAGACTGATCCTGATGATTATAATTCTTATTCTATACTTGGGCTGGTGGATATTGAATTAAATACTACATTGATTTGAAAGTGAAAAAATGATTTTGCATATTTTATTATGCTTTTGTTTTCTACAGCTATAATTCGATTCTTTTTGATTGAAGCATTGAAGATGTGTGGTGGAGCATGAGAGAAAATTTGATGATTTATGGAAAAAAATTTCAAAAACATGTTGGAAAATGCTCCTATTATACCACTTCCATGAGGTTCTTGAAGAGTTTGAGTTAAACAAATAGCGGATATGCCTGGAATACTTACAAATAAAGTGGTGAGTAATTTCAAAAACACGAGTGAAGAAAATATGAAAACTCGTTTTGGATGGTTGTATCCTGATTCTCAGGATCAATTGGCTACTAAGATAGTAGAAAAGATAAAAAAGAATGAAATAACATCTCTTACGAATTCAGAGATTGGATTGCTTGCTCCTATATTTAAAACTAGAGATGAAAAACAAATTATTCAGATGGCAAGTCAGATAGATGAAAAAGATTTGGAAACATTGGTTAAAAATTCAAATAGTTACAATCCTGAATCTGGTTCATATGCTTCTAGTGATGTTGCTAAAATCGCTGAAGTATGAGCTAATATACCGACTCAACATACTTCAGCTGATGCATTACAATTGACAAAAGCTCAGCTTGATATAGCAGTCCAAAATGATGAATCATGGATTGATTGGGCAAAAGGTATGATATGATGAGCTGTACATACCAGTGATTGAGTGTATATTGTGGATGTAATACCATGAACAGAATTAAATCCTATATATAGGATTATGGATAGAAATGGTTATGAGACACTTCATTTTGGTGTGCCAATTGAAAGTGTTACTAAAGACAAATTTGATGAATGGTCTCAGAGTAGTGAAGCTAAGCAAAGGAAGATGGCTGATGATATGAGACAATATTTAGATAAAATGGATGCTAGTAATAAAGAACTTGAAGTATTAAAGCAAGAAAATGAAACTAATAAATTTAAAGATTGATCAAATGAATCGATAAAATTATGAAATTTAGAAAAAATATTTGATGAAAGCTTACTAAAGAAATTGCAAGAATTAGATGGTACAGATAGTAGATTTAAAGTTCCAGAACCACAACAATGACAGCAAAGTTAAAAAAAATTATAGAAAAGATATCATGGAAATGACATATTAAGATATTGTTAATAATTTTTATGATTGTGTGAATATTCTCTGGATATACTTTTGCAGATGGTACTGGTGATACTAATGTAGATGACTTTGTAAATATTTTGTACAAAATTTTATCTTTTTTGTCATGGTGATGGGTAATATTAGCGAATTTGGCATGAAAAATGATGACAAATGATGTAGTTTATGGTGGATTTTTGCATTTGGATAGTACATTGTGGACTTTGTGGAATGTAGTGAAAAATTTTGCAAATTTTTTGTTGTGATTTTTGGTGTTATATTCTGTTTTGAGAAATTTATTGTCTCCTGTATGATTTGCTCCAAAGAAGAAGCCGTTGGATATAATAAAAAATACACTTATAGCAGGAATATTGATACAGATGAGTCGGTTTTTGGTATGAGTTGTGCTAGATATCTCTACTGTATGTACAGCAGCTATTTGATCATTCCCAGCCCAATTTTTGGTGGCTAGTGATGAATTTAAAGGTTCTTTTTCAAAGAATTTGGATGATTTGGTAAAAAATAAAGTAATTGTAAATTATAGTGATACGGATGAGCCTATTAAATTACAACCTATTGAAAATGAAGATTTTGATGAGGATGATATGAATTCTTTGATAGATACATTGTTGCCTTCCACAGATTCGTTGTCTTGACCACTGATATATATATGAATGCTTGTATTTAATTTCAGTGATTATAATATACAGCAAGTCGAGGATGGTGGTTCTTGGAAAGAATTATTTTTGTCTGTATGAATAGACGGGGCACTTTTGTTAGCCTATTCAGTGATGATGTTGTTGATATTTATTTTTAATTTGATGAGGGTATTAATTTTGTGGATCGCTATACCTATGATGCCGCTGATTATAGTGGCTTCATTATTTGATTTTAAGTGAGGTCAATCATTTTTGAGTGAGATAATAAATATCAAAAATCTTTTGAAATTGGCATTTAAACCAGTTGTATTAGTATGAGCATTAAGCTTGGTTTTGATTGTTTTGGTTTTAGTCAGATGAATTATTACAAAAAACGATAATAAAGTAGATTTGTCTGATAAAAATTTGGTGATATATTCTCAAAATCAATGAGATGACACATATAATTCTACTATGGATATTGATGGATTATTGAATGTGAAAATGAATTGATTTAAGGAATGATTTGCAGATATTATTGTATATATACTATGATTGTGCCTTATTTATTTTGTGATGAAATTATCTACTGTAAAGACTGGTATTAAATTTATTGATGATACTATGGATGGTATATTTAATAGAGTGAAAGAATTGGCGACAAATGCACCAATTATTCCGATACCATGATGACGCCCTGTGAGTGTAAATACTATCCAAGAGCAATTATCACGTGATGATATATTATCTAGGTCATTGGGTATAGATGAATCAGATCAAGATACAAAAATCCGCTCATGGTTGGGAGTGGGAGAAACATCATATGATGTATTAAATGCGAAATCTAGTAGAGAAGACTTTATGAAGCAAGCATATGAGATTTCTGTAGCTAATTGAATTTATACTTATGATCAACTAAACTCGCAAAAAAATATTAGGCATTATAAGGCGTTAAATAAAAAAATTGAAGAGCGAAGTAGACAGCGAAATAAGCCACCAATAGATATGAAAGATATATTTGACCATGGAAAGACTAAAACATCTGAACAATCATCTTCGCAAGGATCTGATAAAAAATCTTCATAATAATTTTTACAATTATCTGAATCTATTCAATCTTGATATATTTGTAATTATTTGAAAAATAAAAAAAATACCTAGTAAGAGGTATTTAATCAATGGAGCGGGCGACGAGACTCGAACTCGCAACAACCTGCTTGGAAGGCAGGAACTCTAGCCAATTGAGTTACACCCGCATATTACTTGGTGGGCCTACTTGGACTTGAACCAAGGACCGACCGGTTATGAGCCGGTTGCTCTAACCAACTGAGCTATAGACCCAAGTAAGACTTGTTTGCGATACAATATATATAAAATTTGGATATAAATTCAAGACTTTTTTGAAAAAATATATTTTTTGATATGGATATTATTTGATAATATAATTCTCAATAGAGAAGATTTAATTATATTTTGTGAAATATGTCAAATAATAATGGCTGATTTTTGTGTAGTTTTTTGCAATAAATTTGAAATGGAGTATTATTATAGTTGTAATATCTATATTATTTATATTTATAATTTCTAGATATGGAAAGAAAGGAACATAATTTATTGATCAATGTGGATGAATTGACATGGTGATTTCCTGATGCTCATGCATATTTGTTTGATAAATTTAATTTTTCGTTGTATAAATGAGATTTTACTATTTTGATGTGAGCATCTGGTAGTGGAAAGACAGTATTCTCCAAGTTTTTGACTGGAAAAATCCCTGCACCAAAAAAGACAATATTTTACAAGATGACAGATTTATCTACATTATCTGGAAATGATTTGCAGTTGTATAGGAGGAAAATGTGAATAATTTTCCAAGATTCTAAGCTTTTGAAAAATATGTCTGTGAAAGATAACATTATTTATCCTTTGAGAATATATGGATTAGGAGAATCTACAATCGAGACCAAGTATGAGAGAGTCAAGAGAGATTTAAATATATCAAAATTTGAAGATAGAGATATCCATAGAATGAGTGGAGGTGAGAGACAATTAGTAAATATTGCTAGAGCAGTAATTCATGATCCTGAGTTTATCATTGCGGATGAGCCTACTTGAAATTTAGATTGGAAAAATACTCAGAAAGTGGCAGATATCTTTATTGATTTAAATAAGAAAGGTAAAACAATTTTGTTGATTACACACGATATCCATTTGTTAAACTACATAAAGAAAAATGTGAATATCAATCTATTTAAACTCTAAAAATACTGAAATATGACAAAAACTGATATGATGAAAAAAGAAATTTTAGATTGCATATATCAATTGGATATTGCTGGTTATCTAAAAGAAGAATTAAAGAAATTATTGTGATATTTCCATTATTACAAGATGGTCAATATTCACAAAAATATGGATTTTTTGGTCGAATATTTAAAATTTTTGGATCACAAAAGTACAAAAAACATCAATCAGTTGGATCATCAATATCAGGATTTTGAAATGAATGGAGAACATGATGTATTTTATTATATTTCCAAGAGGGGATTAGATATTGTGTGAGAGAAAAAAATTAGGCAAAAAATATATCAAAATGATTATTCCTTAAATTCAAATATGCAGGGGATAAAAGGCTTTTTGTTGCTTACCATGGATGAGTTTTGCAATGCAACACCAGTTAGATTGTCAATAGATCAAGAAATACGGCATAAGACATATCAAAATTAATAATTAAAAATTAAGAATTAAGAATTTTTTCAATTATTATTCATTATTAATTATTAATTCTTAATTAATAAAATTTTCTTGTTTTTTTCTAAATTATTTGTATAAGTAAATCATTGATAAATTCATTTATTTTTGTGAATTTTAAATGCAAAAAGACGATAAATTATTATCACTTTTGGATTTGGTAGTTGATCAATATATTTCTAGCTGAGAGCCTGTATGATCCAAATCATTAAATTCATTGGAAAATGTAGAGTATGCACCATCTACATTGAGAAAGTATTTAAATTTATTGGAAAAATCAGGATTTGTATATCAGCCATACAATAGCTCTGGTAGAGTGCCTACTGTGACATGACTTTCTGCATACATAGAAAAATGTCTGGAATGAGAATTGGAGCAACAAGATATAGAAGTGGAAAATGCTAGGAAGTGATTGAAATATCTAGTTGAAAATTTGTGATCAGTAGCAGATGGAGTAGTTGTATGATTCCTCAAAAATGATGAATATTATTACCTGGGTATGAACAATCTTTTAAAGGATGATTTGATGTCTGAGTATGATACTACTAGGTATATAGTGGATTTGATAGAGACTAGATGACTTGTGAAGCATTTGGATTCAAAGATGTTGAAAAAAAATAAAGTTTATTATACATTTATCCAAGACAATGATATCATAGTTTCATGTTTATATGCCAAGATTGTAGTGGAAGATTATGAATGATTGATATGTATTGTATGACATGCTAGAGTGGATTACAAGAGAAATGTGGCATTGTTGTCCAAAGTAGTGGAGATGATTTGAAATTAAAATGTAAAAAATATGAGTAATTTTGAAAAAAATAGAGAGAGTTCAGATCATTTGTCATTCTGAGATAGACTTAGGAATCTCAGAGATTCTATTTTGTGAAAAAAAGAAACTGTCGAAGATGTTAGATGAAAGACAACAGAAAAATCAGAAATTTTAAAGTGAAATGTGATAAATTCAGCGTTGGAAAATTTGAGTGTGAGTATAGATAAACATGTAGAATCTGATGAAATTCAAAAAGAGACACAGAATGTTTTAGCAGATATAAAAAATGTATGAAAAGAAAAACAACACTCACATACTAGATCTTATATGATAGAAAATCGTGATAAACAAGTGGTTGAGTGAATAAAACAATCTTCAAAAAATATAGAGGATGATATAAAAAATTGGGACAAAGAACAAAATCCTGTAGCTAGATCTTTGCTAAATATCGCAAATAAAATTATGGGGACAGAAAAATAAATTAACTCTTCAGTCGCTTGTTTTTAGTCTCTAGTTGATAATGGTAAGTGTTTTGTGAAGCAAGGGATTAATTTCTAAAGACTGTTGATATTGGGTTTTATTTTATAAAATTTTTGTATGACAAAATTGGTAAAAAGTGCATGATGAGTGATATATTATTATGATAGTGATTGAACTCCTAGATTTTTGTTAATCAAAAGACATGCAGTTTCATGAAAAGTAGAGCGGGTAGCTCCAAAATGAAAACTGCAAGATGGAGAAAATTATGAAAGAGCTGCTTTGAGAGAAGTGGCTGAGGAAACATGAATCCCTATCAATCAGTTGAGTATAGTGAAAAATTTGGGTACTACCAAAATTTCCTGATTGGAAGATAGGAATTGAAAATTTGACAAGGAAGTGACATATTTTTTGATGAGATTTGTCTGAGATCCAGATGTAGTGGATATAAATCTAGTTGAGTGATATTTGGGTACATATAAATGGGCTACAATTTCTGAAGTGCTAAATTTGGTATATTATACAGATATTAGAGAAATATTTAGGTGATGATATAATTCGTTGAAAGAAAAGCAGAAGATAAACGATGTAAAGAGAAATTTTTTAAATAGTCTCTAAAAGATTTTTGTGGTTTTGTATTGATTTTTGATATCGTTTAATTAACTTTAGTGTGGCTTATAGTTGTTTTATAAAATAAAAAAAATTTACCATGAAAGAACCTCAGGTTATTTATAAATTGGATGGATTGACACAAGTTATGGAAAATGAACTCAAAGATTTAGTAGCAAAAAACATGGATGTGAAGATGTCTTCTAGCCTAAAAAAGGTAGTAAAAAATGAAGATGTGGATATAATTGTCAGAGTAAATGTCACAAAAGTACCAAATGGATATGATGGAAATTTTAAGTTTGAATACGATGGAGAGAAATTAGAATATTCTCGTGAGTGATTTGAAATATTGTCTGACTTGGTTAATCATGCATTTGACAATTTCAAACAAAGGATTTTGGCAAAATAATTTAGAAATATTTATTTATAAATTTTAAAGATATGGCTAGCTCTAAAAAAAATTATATTACTAGAGAATGATATGAAAAATTGGTAGCAGAATTGAGAGATTTAAAAGAAGTGAAATTACCTGATATTTTGGAAAAATTAGCTGAAGCAAAAGCTCAATGAGACTTATCAGAAAACTTTGAATATAAATCAGCTATGGAAGACAAGGATTTTACTAATTCAAAAATTGCTGATTTAGAAAAATTATTGGCAAATGCTGAAATTATTGAAGAAGAGAAGTGATCTGCCAAGAAATCATGAGAGGTGGATTATGGATCAAATGTTACTTTGAGTATTGAATGAGATGATGCTGTTTATACTGTAAAAATCGTATGAACATGAGAGGTACAGATAAATGGAAAGGATGATTTACTTATCTCATTAGAATCTCCAATTTGATCAGCTATTAGATGACACAAGGCAGGTGAGACTGTGAAAATGAGACTTGGAAATGAAAGAAAAAATGTGACAATACTGACAGTAAAATAATTAAAAAAATATATATGTAGAAATATTTGGAAATGTAGTATCTTTTTATACTACATTTTTCTATTGTACATTTTTATTTTTTATAGATCGATCATTGTAGATATCGATATTTAGTTTACAAGTATTTGTGTTTCATGATAAATCGTTTAAGGTAATCTCCAGTTTTATTAAATCAGAATCTAAAACTTCTTTTTTTATTTCAGATATAGACCAAGCACTAGGATCGATATCTTCTCATATGCAGTTTGAGAGTATAAAATCTTTTTTGCTATTTGCTATAAATGTGGTATCTATTATGTTGATTAGGTGTGACATATTTAATAGTAGGTCTTCATCTGTGATTTTTATGATGTATCATAGTGTGTCATCGTTGAATGCGGCTCGTTTGTTTTCATCTATTTTGTAAAATATATTTCATCAATAACTAGTAAAAAATTCATTGTCATTGTTTTTGTATCATTCAATTAGTTCTTCACAATTTTGGGTATGTGTAATTTTGCTGCAGAAAAAAGTTTCAATTTCTATTACAGGATTGTTTTGATGGTATATAATGATTGTCTGTCATTTTTTTGTGGCATAAAATTCTTTTTCTTGTGAAAAATCCAAATATACTAATTCATTTGTGAAAGAATAAATATTGTTTTTTATTTTTACATTTTTGTCAGGTATCGAGATGTTGTCTACTTCAATGACTGGAAATTCTTTTGTAATACTTGATACTTGTCAGTGTACTTGTATTTTATCATCCAAAAAATTATTTATATTCAAAGTGCTACTTATTAATCAAAAGATACCATTTTCAGTGATTAGCTTGTGAGTGTTGACTGGATAATTGTTATGAATTTCCAATGTACCATATTCATTTAATTCTTCTCATAGAAAATAATCTGTTTTTGATCTATCTTTGTATATTAGTACTCAAATAGTGTACGCAATTCATATGCAAAATATTATTACGGCAATAATTCGAATTTTTTTTGTTTTGTTTTCCTCTTTTTTTTGGAGGATATTTCTGATGTCCATGGGACTAAAAAAATAAATAAATTGAAACTATTAAATTTCAGTATATAAATTTGGATTTGGAAAGCAATATGAGAGTAAAATGCTACATGGTAATTGGTTAAATTATTTTTGTCTTGGGTTTGCTGTCTTGATATTGAGGATAGATTGATTTAGATATGATTGGCTATATGTGGGGTATTGATTGATTATGTATCAGTTTGGTATAGCATTCAATATCGTAGTCAAATATTCTCATATGGTGATATCTGCATTAGGGTATCTCTTTTTGATTCAGTTGGTGACATACATTACCAATGTGGCGGCATCTTCTAGATAAAATGCTTCTGCCTCTTTTCACTTATATTTTGAGATATCTTTGTATACCATATTACAGCATTTATCTATTCACAATAATTTTATTCAAAATTTAGCATACCATTTTAATTTTGGCATGAAATGTGGTAAGAATTTGTGAAATAATTTATTTATCCCATTTTTGTCTATATTGATTATTATCTTATCTTGTTTAACTTGGAAAATATCGTTTTGAGAAAAATATTCTGCGATATCTTTTTTTAATGCAATTTGTTCTTGTTGATTGAATTTATATGCTACGATTTCATTGTTAAAGTAGGAAATCATACTTTCAGCTATGCAATTTCAGATATCATTTGCAAGTGTCTCGATCTGCTCTTGTTTGATGGTGTTGGCAATGGAATCCATATTATCTGTGTAACTTGCAGTTTCATCGTTGTTTTTTGTTTGTTCTGAAATAGTATTTATTATTTGTTGGTTTGTATTGTCTGAGATGGCTTTTGTATTAGCATCTGTGTTTGAGTAGCTTCATACGAGTAATCATCATATTAGGAGGATGCTTTTTTTATTCACTTCAGTTATATAAAAAATAAAGATTAACAATCTACTTATAATTATTTTATCTAAAATGTCAATTTATGTTGTTAATGTATGAAAGAAGGTAAGAAAGATTGCTTCTTATAGGAAAAAGATGTTATCAAAATAAGTGACCTATACAGGAGTGTCCTTATTTTATTAATCATTTTATTAATTTATAAAGTTGTGTAGTATTTTCGACGGTGTAGCTTGGTATGACTCATTCATTTGATTTGTGGTATCTGTTTAGTCGTATTCATTGGATTCATAACCGTTGTGCTCATTCGATATCTCTTCTTATACTATCTCATACCATGAGACATTCATGTGGTTTTACATCGAGCTTGTACATAGCAAGCAAAAAAGGTGATGAGTGAGGCTTATCCATTCAAGCTTCTTCGGAGCTGACCATGATATCGATTTTATCATCAATTCATAGATGTATTAATTTATTTAATTGTACAAAATTTGATGAATCTGTGATAACTCATGTTTTAATTCATTTTTTCTTTAGATATTTTAGTAAATATACAGTATCTCTCTCTTTTTTTAGTGTAGAAAAAAATGTCTTTCGATAGTTGTTGTATATTAATACAGTATCTTTTGCCATTATTTTATTTTTTATTTGATTATTAATTTTTTCGAATATTTTTTGGAAGTATAAATCTTTGTTGTGTGAAGCAGCTGTTCACAAAAGTTGAGTTTTTACTTCTTTTTGTGCAATTTCAAAAATGATGGGTATCAGCTCAGTTGGTGTTCCCGTAATTTTGTGTATATCTTCAAAAATTCTTTTTGTAGCAGCTTGGTGACATCTTTCATAATCAAACAAAGTGTCATCTAAATCAAAAAAAATAGCTTTAATTTTCATATTGATTGCTTTATCTAAAATTTATATTTCAAGTTCATTCAAAAGTTCAGACATCTTCATCATCTTCTTCCTCTCATTCCAAATCGATACATTTTGGACATTTTTTGGTAAATGGTTCTTGTAAATTGATGGCATTTATAATCATATCTTGTACATCTATGTTTTCATTTTTGTCTATAGTAAAGATTTCATCGTCTCATTCATAATCTGGATCTATTTCTATTTGAAATTTTGCGGAATATTCGGGAATAGATATCTCTCTGTCGTACAATTCTGTACATTTGTCGCAAGGTTCGTGGATTGTACAATTTAGGTCGTGTAATGTGACTAATAATGAATTTTGATCATAAGATTGGATGACTATAGTACCAGATATTCATTCTTTGGTTAGGTTGGGTATCTCTTGGATATATTCGTTTTCAAATGAAATTTCATCCCTTTTTCAGGCAGAAATCAATAAATCTCATACATTGATAATGAATCTTGATTTTTTCATTGGATTTGATAATGAATAAAGATATATATTTGATTGTATATTATTTTTTTATAAATTTTCAATGAATTTTATCACAGATATTAAATGAGATTTTTCACAGTTTTTACCAGTATTTGATCAATTATCAAAATATATTTTTGTAGATACAAAAATTTTGGTAGCTGTGAGTGGATGACCAGATAGTATGCTCGCTTGTATGCTGATGTATCAGTATTTTTTGGAGAAATGATTTGATTTAAATCATCTATATTTTGTACATTGTAATCATAAAACTAGAGTAGAGACAGACCAGGAAGAGCAATTTATTCGTTCATTTTTCAAAGAATTTAATTTGTCTGTATTTTCATATGATGGTGATGAATATAAAGAGGATACTTTGAGGGAGTGGAGATATGCGAATTTTAATCAGGTAGTTCATGATAATCAAATTGATTTTTTGGTGACAGGCCATAATTTAACTGATCGTATTGAATCTTCATTTATGAATATGGCTCGTGGAGCAGGGATGATTTGATTTCTCTCTATGAGATTTTGTGATGAAAATAATCTGTTGTCATCTGCAAAAATTCTTAGGCCATTACTATCGTTTACAAAGAAAGAGATAGAACAATTTTGTGAAGATTATGGTATCCCGTATGTGATTGATCAAACTAATTTGGATCAAAATACGAGCTTGAGAAATAGAATTAGATTGGGATTGTTTCCTCAATTGGTGGAAATATCAAATAAAAGCTCAGATGTAAATTGTAGTTTTTTTGAGTCTATGAAACAAATTTATCTAGATATTGAGAAAATTGAAAAGACAGAAGATATAGGTGTATTTCAGACTATAAAAAAATCTCCGTATCGAAATGCAGATTTTGCATATTTGTGGGATATCCCAGTTTGATTTATAGATGAAAAGGTGCTTTTGGCAGTATTAAAAAAATTTAATATTTATTGTGATGTATCCAAATCTACTTTGTCTGATTTTTTGCAATTTTTTAAAGCAGCTAAGCAGTGATACAAGTATATAAATTGAGTTTATTTTTTCATAGCAAGTGGAAAAATCTATATAATTAAGGCAAAACAAAATTTTTGGGAAAAGTATATTGAAAAACAATTGATTATTGATAAACTTTGAGTGATCGAAGTGGGTAAACAACAGTTGACTATATCCAATCCTGAGTTTGTATGATGTGTATTGAGATATCCTAAAATGTGAGATAAAGTGGGATCTAAATCATGGTGAGAATATTGTATAAACAAAAAAATTCCACTGTTTTGGAGAAATTTTATCCCTGTGGTGCAGGATAAATCTGGATATGTCTCAGGATGCTTGGATGTACTTTTATAATTAAAGTTTTATGATGAAAGAGATTTTATTGAATTTTGTTGAGACTTGAGAAATTAGCACATGACTTTTGGTTATGATATTTTGATGTCTGATAATTGTGATAGCTCTGTTTATATTTATCTGGTATAAATTGAGAAATAATATATTTGAATGAAAAAAAAATTTGGAATATCAATATGATAAATTGTTTTATCTTTTGGCTAAATTTCAAGAAAAGAATCCACAGTACAAGACAAATACATATGTCATGGATGCTTTGTTTGAATTACAAAATCCAGATTATATTCATAATTATAATTTGATTGTATCCAAAATAGATTGATTGAAGGCTTCATTAAATGAGACGGTAGTGCCACAAACAGAATTATTACAGTTAAAAAAAATATTGAAGCAATTGAGGTTAAAGAGGTGGTTAGAATCATTGCTTTCTATCATAATTGTCATATTGGTGATAGCTTTGATATTTGTCTGTGTTCGTAAATTTGTTATGTTTTAACATTATTCGTTAGGACTTCTTTTTTTTGATATTTCTTTTTCTCGTTTATCCAATTTGATAGGTATTTGGTTTGATTCCAGTAGAGAATTTCCATCGGATCATATAGCAAGTTTGATAGCATCTTGTCATATTTTCATCTTGGATGTGTCTGTAGATATTGTATTTGTAATTTCTTTTGATTGTTGATCCATTTTTTTTATTTTGGAATAAATATTATTTATTATTTATAGAAATATAGATCATTTTCAATGAAACTTAATGTAAAAAATAGTATCAGTAGTATGTGAATATAGTCGCTGGTCGGCGGTTATTCATTTTGTAGAGAAAAAGTTCCCTCTTTATCGAATTTATTAAATATATTTGAGAGGGGATTTAGGGCTGATTTAGATAATAGATGGATTTCTCGTCGCAAAACTCTTCGAAATGACGGATAGATGTGTCATTTTGACTGGAGGAAGAAATTCAATGAATGATAGATGGATTCATTGCTAGTTGTGCTTATTTGGAGTCTTTATTACCTTTTTAATTCGTATATAATTTTTGGTATTTGGGTAGAGGATTAGGGGTATTTTCTCTTGATAATTTGATATTAAATAGTAATAAGGTATGTGGATGTATTTTTTATCATATTGTTTTTTTGATATGAAAAAATTAAAAATATTTATATTCGCTATTGTGGCTTTTTGTCTGCCATTATCTGCTTTTGCACAAGTGACTTTTGAACCAATCTATGCATCTGAGAGATTTCAGCCATCTGATATGTTTCATGCCACTTGTGAAAACCAATTAAATGTGATTTTCTCCCTCCCAGATACAAAGATTACATGAATTAGTGCAGTATTGGATTATAATTCAAATGATATTGAAATTTTGAAAATAGCATGAGAAAATGAAAAGGCAAATAATTTATCGTATGTGGTCAATGATAACAAAATATATCTGAATAAATTGAAATCTGAATGAGGTGCAGATATGTGATCAAATATGGTAGTATTCTCAATATATTTAAAATCTCAGGAATGAGTGACAGATACTTTGATTTCTTTTGCGGATGGTAGTTATATGGTGGATAGTGATGGTAAGATGATAAATTTATCCAATTCTGTGATATTACAATTTGCACCAGTCCCAGAATGTGAGCCAGATATTGTATCTCCAAAGGTTAATTTATTGTTTCCAAAAGTAGATGAATGGGTGGCATTGGATACATATTTTCAATTTGATATTTCGGATTTGTGAAAATGAATAAATGAAGATAGTGTGGTACTGTCTATAAATGGTACAGACTATGATATAAACACGATGGAACATGAGTGGGATATGAATGTATTGACTATTTATCCAAATTTTTGGATGCCATTTAATACATGATTTGAAGTAAAATTGTCTGTGTCTGATAAACAAGTTTATTGAGGAGCAAATACTGTCACCAAGACATATAATTTGGAGACTATGGATGAGATGTATCTTTTGAACAAAATTGACCCTGTAGAGTTTAGGATGCTGGTAAATAGTCAAAAATATTATAAGTGAACAAAACAAGAATGTGATTTTTTGGCAGATGCCTATTCATTGTCACAGCACGAATGAAATGCTGAAAAATGAGAAACTATTTTGTCTATAAACAAGAGAATTAGTTGTCCTGATATCCAGAAAGGTGTATGAAATTATTTAGCGGAAGATACTAAATCATTATCTTTGTTTTCTGTATTAGGATGGACCTTGTTTTGTTGTTCTTTCTTGATGGTTATTTTAATGGTGTGTAGAGGAAGAAAAAAATAAAGAGATTTCTAATTGCTTTTTTACCTACGGTGTGCTATCCCGATTATATCGAGGATATCATTTCATTCTACTTTTGTCTGGCCACAAAAGTAGCCAATCCTGCTGAAGCCGGATGCCCTACGGTCAAAAGGCCTTTATACACAATTTTAGCACTCAGTTGTCCTTTGTATATTTATGTAAGAATACGGACTCGCTCCTACGATAACGTCGCTCGTTTTAGTGAGGTTTGATAATGTATGAATGGATTACGAAGTCGCAATAAAATTGTGTGTTTTTGTCTTTAGTAAAATATGTTAATGAATTACTAATCCTATATGACAAATTAGTAAACTTTTGATATATGAATCTTATTTATAAGAAATGATTATATGAGGTAAATTATTTAGTGAATTTTCTGGTCAAAAAAAGACTTGATTTTTTGTAAAAGATTTGTAAATAATTTTTGTGACAGTGATATTTTATTATTTACGATATATGAAAATGATACGGACGACCAAGACTTTTACAAATGTAGGATTACAGTGATTTGAAATTATTGTGGAGGCAGATTCTAGCCAAGCATTGCCAAATATTGATATTATTTGATTGCCTGATGCAGCTATCAAAGAATCAAAAGAGCGTTTGAGGGCATCATTTCGCAATATTGGTATCAAGTTGCCAAATCGTAAGTTTATATTAAATTTGTCACCATCAGATATCAAAAAAGTAGGTACTAGTTTTGATTTACCTATGGCAGTAGCATTGTTTATCTTGCTAAATGAGGGTAAGATTGCTCATATTTGAGATATACAGGATTCATTGTTTTTTTGAGAATTGGGATTGGATGGATCTATCAAGAGAGTAAATTGATTGTTACCGTCAGTGATTTCTGCGATTAAGAAATGATATACTAGATTTTTTGTTCCAAAGGAAAATTTATATGAATTGGAATATATTTCGTGAATTGAGATTTTTCCATTTGATTCATTTTTGGATTTAGTTGATTATTTAATTGGCAAAAAAGAAGTGACACCTGTTTGTCAGGCAAAAGATATCCAGGTATTGCAGTGAAATGATTCAAATTTTGAAGTAGATTTCCAAAATATAAAATGACAATTGGTAGCAAAGAGAGCATTGTGAGTAGCAGCAGCATGATTGCACAATATTTTGATGGTGGGAGCTCCATGAAGTGGAAAAACTATGTTGAGCAAGGCTATGCAGAGTATCTTGCCACCATTGTCTTTTCCTGAAATTTTGGAGGTGAGTCAGATATATTCAGTTGTGTGAAAATTAAACAAGGATATGCCTTTGGTCATTGATAGACCTTTTCGTCAAGTGCATCATACTGCATCCAAGATATCTATAGTATGAGGATGATCTGCATTGACACCAGGTGAGATAAGTTTAGCACACAAATGAATTTTATTTTTTGATGAATTGACAGAATTTCCAAGAGAGACATTGGAAGTTCTTAGGCAGCCTCTTGAGGATAAATGTGTAAATATATCCCGTGTATCTGGATCTGTGGTTTATCCGGCAAATATTATGTTTATTGCAAGTATGAACCCTTGTAAATGTGGATATTATAAAGATCCTGAAAAACATTGTACTTGTAATATAAATGAAATAAAAAAATATCAATCAAAAATATCATGACCATTGATGGATAGGATTGATATTATTTTGGATATTCCTAGAGAAAATGTGGAAAATCTTTTGAATACAGTGAAGTGAGAGAGTAGTGCTGAGATTAGAAAAAAGGTAGTCAATGCACGAAATATCCAAAAAGATAGATTTAAGGGGACGAATATTTCGTCAAATGCAGATATGTGATCCAGAGATATAGAAAAATTTATAATATTGAGTCCAGATGCCAAAGATTTTTTGGCTGCGGCAGCGAATAAATTGACATTATCTCCTAGGTTGATTCATAGGATTATCAAGTTGTGAAGGACTATTGCTGATATGGAGTGAGATTCTGAATTGAAGGTAAAATATTTGGCAGAGGCAATGCAGTATAGAGACAAGACGATGCTTGTTGAATAATTAATAATTAAAAATTAAAAATTAATAATTCATGACTTTTTTGTGATAACCAAATTATATCACTTATTTACAATAAGTCAAAGTTTTTAACATTTTTTTAATATTTTTGTTGGTATAATGTTAAAAAATCTATTAAAAAATAATAATATATTATTATAATGTATTTTAGTTTTATCATTATATTTACCCATGAAAAAAATATTGAGTTTTGCTTTGTGAGTTTTTATAGCCTGAATTTTGTCGTATGGACTGGTATCGGCACAAAGTTTGACTAGAGAAAATGTTGTTGGATTGTTTGATTCGAGCAATTCTTTGTTTTGATATAGTAGTGATCAAAAATTATCTGTGGATGATATTACTACTACATCGATTACATTTTCATCTCCTGTATTAGTGGATGATTTATGAGCAAGGATTACAGATTATATATTGTTGTATGGAAATCACTCTTTTGATGAGCTATTGGCAGATCCTGCATTATTATCTTGATTTACTGAGGTCTCATTCTCTCCACAAGGTAATGAAAATACTTTGACTATGACGTTAAATTCTAATTTAAATGCAAATACAATATATTATGTAGTAGCTATTCCGAGAGATGATTGGGAGATGCTATGATCAGTATCAAACCAAATTTGTTTCAAGTTAAAGGACAAAATATATTGAGAGTGAGATGAATGTGCTAATTGAACGGCAACGACTTCTACTACACATACGAGTAATTCTTGGGCAAGTGCTATCGCATTAGCAAATGTATCATGTACTTGGGATGGTAAAAAGGTGACAATTAGTTGGGTGCCAACAAGTAATATCTGAGATATAAAGATATCCTTATATAATGAATCTACAAATAATTTTGATATAAAAGGTACTGTAAATGCTAATAATGAAAAGACATTTTCATTTAATGTGAATCAGTCTACAGCACCTATAGTTAGGTTTGATGATACTGATGGATTGAGTGCATACAAGACTTATACATGTCATAAGTTATCTACAAGTACACCAGAGCCTACTACTCCTACGAAAAATACGGGTAAAGTGTCTACGGTACCTACAGTATGACCAAAAGAGAATATATTGGCAATCATTGCTTGAGCATTGGTATTATATGTGTTTTACAGAGTCGTAAGGAGAAAAGCAGATTAAAAGTTAATCCATACTACAAAATAATATAGTCCTTTTGAAAAAAAGGACTTTTTTTTATTTATTTTTGTCTGTTGTGTGTCGCCTTTATCGAAGTATGATGGATTAATGTTGTGCCTCCGGCGGGTTACTTTTGTCTACCAGCGACAAAAGTAACCAAAAACGCCTCTCGGCTCACTTCGCAATCCCGCAGTATTGCGGGATTCGAAGCTGAGCCGAATTATTTTGCTGAGTTATAAAGTATGATTAAAAATCTCACTGAAATTTTGACAAAAAAAAATTTATCCTTATAATCTTGATAGATTTATTTTATTATTATTTATAATGGATATTCAAAATATAGATCAGAATATGGATTTTAATCAACAAGAATTGGATAATAAAATTCAAAAAGATGTGCAAGAATTAAAAAAATATACAGCATGACAAATTATCAATACTGTAATGGATAAAAATAAATGATATTGGCAGATCAAATATGTGCATGCTAGTGGGCATGGCGGACAGAATATTAATCATGGTAATTCAAAAGCTCAATTACATTTTGATATAAATAAATTTTACAATGATTTTGATTTGCAAGATAAGACATGGGATGATTTTGTGAAAGTATTTGGAGAAAAAAATATCACACATGATCAGTCTAAATTAGTTTTGGAAAATCAAGAAACTAGATATGCTTCTAAAAATAGAGAAAATGTATTAAATCATCTGAGACAATTATTATTGGAATTATTCAAAGAAGAAAAAGATAGAATTCAGACTGAGATTTCGGAGATAGAAAATGAAAAAAGATTGATGGAGAAAAAGTATAATTCTGAAAAAAAGCAATGGAGAAAAAAGATAGATTTGTCAGATATGGATTAAATTTTTATTTATACAAAAATATTGTTTCAAATCATTTATTGTTTTTGTATGTCTTGTATGGTTTATGTTTTGAAAATTGGAATGAATTAGAGATAATTATTGTCTCTTTTTTCTTGTTTTCAAAAACTCGGTCTTCTATATATGCTAACTGTGAATCTCGCAAGTATACATATATATAATCGTATTTTTTTAGATCGGCAGCAAATAGATTTTTTTTGTATAGATTTATATTTGTGATATGGTGATGTCTGTTTAGTCGTTTACCTTTTAGTATAGCATATAGATTTATGTCATATCATTCTCAGAGTTTGAGTTTGTGTTCTTTGGAAAAGAATCTCAATGCCTTCCCATCTCAACATCCTAAATCTACCATGGTAGCATTTGGTTTGATTTCTAGGTTTTTCATGATGGTCAGATGTCTATCAAATGTGGATATGTATGGAGCTTTTTTTGATTTAGATAAACTGATACGTATGGCATATATGAAATAGTAAATTGTGACTATGATAGCAATAATTAGGAATATAATGAGGAAAGCAAGACCTGCTTTGTATCACATTTTGAATTTCTGATAAAATATAAAAGATAAAAGATATATTATGATTTTTTTTAGAAAATTCAATGTGTGTGCTAACTAAAGGTTTTCAATTTATGGTATTTTTCAACAAATGTAAAATATTTTTTTTATATATAAAAAAAAATGGTGATTTTGTGGCGATTAAAATTGTAAAAATTTTTGAAAATTTTGATTTTGGAGTATAATTATATTGTTAAATTAATTTTAATTTTTTTTTGAAAACAAATGGACAACAATTTAAATTCAGTTTCCAAATCTGTGGATACAGTGAATGCTTTGATTGACAAAATTAATTCTACTTGTGATGCTTTGATGGCTGCATTGGAATTTAATTCCAATACTGTATCATCTTACAATATGACTATAGTAGATAGGATGGATAATAATTCAGAATTCATCGATAGAGTAGTATCAAATATTATCGCAATGAAAAAACATTTATCTGATTTGAAAAAATGAATCAATGGTGATCTAATCATGGATACCTGAGATTTGCAGACTATCGTAGAGTGACTGAGAACTACAAGTGACAGATTGAATGAATTATTGTTAAGTGACAATAATTTCAATAATGTATATGATTTTGCTATCAATGAGATACAGACTATGATTGATCAAGTATTAGATGAAATTAAATTGGGAGAAGTTGTCCTGAAATGCTAATAAATCTTTAAAAATTTCAAAATAAATAATGAAAAATCCTGGAGTTTTCTCCAGGATTTTTTGATGGATTACTATCTTTCTCCAAATATAGTTGAGAGAATTAGGAGGACACACAATGTCACTCCTGAAATCCATGAAATCTGGCCTGAGATACTTGCTACTTGATCCCAATGACATCCATTGGCAATATTTCCCAATATAAATGAAATGGGACAGAGGATGAGGCAAATAACAAGTAGAATTTCTGTCAGATTTGCAATAAAATCAAAGATTGCTTTGAGAATTCCGATTGTTCGCATAGGCTTAAATTTTTATTTTCAGGTGATAGACTTAAATAATAGGATAAAAAAGTCAAGTAATATTTTTAATTATTTTTTATTAAAAAAACTTCCAAGAAAATTTTGGAAGTTTTTTTGTGTACGATTAAGAAATTTGTTAACATTCAATTACTTCTGCATCTGGCTCTGGTGTGTTTTCTGATTCTGTTTCAGGTGTTGTAGATGCTTTTTTACTTTTTCTCAATTTGATTAAGCAGAATATTCCAGCAGCAGATACCACTAGACAGCATATTCCCAATACTGGTCTGACAGCTATCCATGCAAGTCCGATAGTCAAGAATCCTAATGTCAAAGTTAAAGCAAAAGAAATGATTCATGTACTAAATCAGATAATCTTTGATAGGAATGGTAATACTTTTGCTAGTGTACTTATAAATTCAAACATCATATTGAATCCTGCAAACATCAAGAATAATCCGAGTAATCTCAATATCCATGTGAGCGTCTTATTTGCTTTTTGTGCATGTAAAAACATAGTTTCAGCACTTACTTTACCATTTTCTAGCAATGCGATTGTTCTGTCATTTGATGTAGTATAGCTAGTCAATTCATCATCTGTTTGCATTCATATGATACTTACTGTACCAGTCTTTACACTTGCAAAGGTGATTTTCATGTCTCATATTTGAGGTTCATTTTCATTTTTTCATATGTAGATATGGTCAGCATAAATATGTAATCATTCATAATTTTTGATAGCTGCTCAATCTGATACCACTACTTCTTTTTCTGTTTCTGTCTCTGTCTCAGCTTGATCTTGGTCTCAATACAAGTAATCATCATTATTTTTTTCTACATCATTTGCCGATTCTTCAGTATTTGTGGTGGCATCTGTAGTCTTTTCTTCTCCATATTTACTAGGTACTGTAATATCCTGTGTTGATAGGTCTATGTCTGTATAGTTGGAAAGTTTTCATACAAAGACATCTGATAGCGTATATACTCCCAAATGTATAGGATTTTTGGTAGTTTCATTTGATTCATATTCCCAATTAGCAGGGTTTGTGTGTCATTGTGTTTCATAGAATGAGCTTGAATCAATCTTGTGGTCACTCCAAGTCTTGTAATATTCGTATGTAGTGGTACAAGTTTCACTTCCTCATAGATTGTCTGTGCAGTCTTCATCTTCACTTTCTTCCCACTGATACATCTCTACATTTCTAGCAAGTTTTAGGTCATTTGTAGTGATACCAAATATATTGTCTACAAGGGCTTGTGCAGGGGATTCTGTGTCTCAGTATACATGGACTTCTTTCCCATCCAAAGTCTTGTCCAATTGTGTAGATGTGGCTTCTACTACGATTTCTGCTCATTCGCTAAGGGCTCTTTTTTGTTCGATAGAGCGGTGTTCGTTTCGTGCAAGTAAAATGATAGATCAGATAACAAAGATAATTCATCCAAAAATTTTTCAGAAACTACTTTTTAGACGAGATCCATAAGAGTTCCTGGATGTTACTGAAATTTTGTCAGCCATGATTTAATTTTAAGATAATAAAAATTATGCAATAAATATGGTAGATATGGTATATTTTTTTTTGTTTATTTCAAATATTTTTTTATTATAAAACATATTATATCACAAATTGAGGAAAATGGGGAAAGGGATTAAACATTTCTGTATGAAATTTTGCAAAAAAAATTTTTGAGATTATAATATTTTACGGCACGGAAAGCAAAAAACTTTTATATTTTATAGAGCTGAACATGAAAAACCATTCATTTATTAGAAATTTATTTAAAAAAATGACAATCTGAAAACTGTTGGGGATATCATCAATAGTTTTGTTTTTTTTGTGATTGTTTTTTGCAGTGAACAAGATACATGGTGCAGGAACTCTGAGATATATTCAAGTAGATGTAGGTGCAGGTGCTGAGTGACCATATGTGTGAGCTCCATTTATCATAAAAGATGAGTATGGTAATAATTATTGGGAATATCAATCTGATGTATATTGAGAAATACAATTTTGTATAGATTCTGACAATGGTCGTTGTGAATTGTGATATGAAGATCTATGAAAAATATTTTATATAAGTGAAGATTGTGATAGCTTTCATGATGATACTTATGTATGTGATAAATCCGTAGTGAAGGTGTCTGTGGAAGCTGACGGTGTGGGGGATCCTTATGCTAGATATTTTTATCTTGATGAATACTGAAACCAAGGTGAGGAGGTATATTTTTCAGCAGGTGATGATTGATATATATTTAATAATAAAATAAAGGATTGTATTGAGATAAAATCTAAGGTAAAAGCATTGTGATTGGAAGAATGACAATTTGAATTTGATTTAAGGAATACTTATGGAGCGATCAAACAAACTACCACTAATGATGAGAGTGGAGATATTAAATTTTGTGTTGATACTGATGGTACATATTTGATTACACAAAATTTTAATAATGTACCTGATGGATATATCATTGATAGTGCTATTATTAAAGTAAGTGTACAGGATGATGGATACGGAAATAAAAATATTTGATATCATAAAGATTATTATCTGTGAAGTCAAAATGAGGGATTATGCTTTGAGGGTGAAGATGTAAATTATTTAGGTTGGTGATATCAATATGAAATTCATTCTTATCCTTATCATTATAACTCATATTATGATGATTATATATCTTGGGATAGTCGGTCAGAGTGGGATTGGAATAATTATGTGAATTCAAATTGAGGATGATATTGGAGTGATTATTATGATTTTGAAGATATGTATTGATATCCTTTTTATAACAGGAAACCACCTGTTTGTATAGAGATAGAGACTTCGGTAGATAGTAATAAACAAATACAATCATGACAATTTGAATTTGGTTTGTTTGGTGGTTATTCTCTGCTTAGTACAGTAAGAAATAATTGAAGTGGATTGATAACATTTTCAAAATTGGATAATTGAGGTTATGGTGGTTGGTTTCATGAATATGATAGATGTGATATCGATGGTGGAGAAAATACTCAATGAGATTATAGTAGGTTGTGTTATGATATAGATGCCATCTTTGGGGGCCAATGAGAATATCCAAGTTATAATTATGAATCTCAATATCAGATTGAACAAATAAATACGAGTACAGGGGAGTGTAAAAATTATGATTGTGATACATGAGCAGTAGAACTTGATGTTTCATTGACATGTGATAGTACATATTATTGTAATGCAGATTTGACATATAGTGATACTTGATTTTTTAATGCAATATATACGGCCACTTTTGATGTTAATGGAGCTGATAGTATTTGAGCAGATATAATTACTTGAGTGACTATCATTATGCCATCTATCACGAGGCCATGATATGTGGCTCTCTGATGGAGTACGGATAGTGGGGCTACCGTAGCAGAGTATGCAGTATGAGAAGAAATTACTTTGACAGGTGATGTTGTTTTATATGCTATCACAAAACCTCTTACAGCAACTTTTCTTCCAGGAAGTACTTTCAATACCACTATCAAGAGTCTAGCGACTTGAGCAACAGTGACAGATTTTGGTAAACCGGATACATTGATTCAGCAGATAGTGAGGACAGGAAGTATTCCCGCATGAGTGACTACATGACTGCTATCAACCAATGATTCAGAGACTCCAATCATAGCATGGTATGATAATGGTATATTGTATTACTATTCAGAAGCAGATATATTATATCTAAATCAAAATTCTAGTTATATGTTTTATAATATACAATCATGAATTTATATAGATACAAGTGGATGGAATACGATTAAAGTTACAGATATGCATAAAATATTCTATAATTGTAGCAGTTTAACGAGTTTAGATACCAGTGGATGGAATACGAGTAATGTTACAAGTATGTTTCAAATGTTTGCTGGTTGTAGCAGTTTAAAAAATTTAGATGTAAGTAGATGGGATACAAGTAAAGTGACAAATATGAGCTTTATGTTCTCTAGCTGTAGCAGTTTAACATGATTAGATGTAGATTGATGGGATACAAGAAGTGTGACTAATATGAGTGCTATGTTTCAAAACTGTAGGAGTTTAATAGGACTAGATGTAAGTAATTGGGATACGAGTAAAGTAACAAATATGCAAAGTGTGTTTAATCAATGTAGCAGTTTAACATGACTGGATGTGAGTGGATGGGATACAAGTAAAGTGACTGATATGACTAATATGTTCAGTTCTTGCAGTAGTTTAACATGACTAGATGTGAGTAGTTGGAACACGAGTAGTGTGACATCTATGTATAGAATGTTCCAAAATTGTATGAGTTTAACATGATTAAATGTAAGTGAATGGAATACAAGTAAAGTGACAAATATGCATGGTATGTTCGAGAATTGTAGAAATTTAACAAAATTAGATGTAAGTAACTGGGATACAAGTAGTGTGACAAATATGAGTACTATGTTCAATGGTTGTAGCGGCTTAACAGAATTAGATGTGAGTGAATGGGATACGAGTAAAGTAACAAATATGAGCTTTATGTTCAGTAGTTGTAGCAATTTAACGGCACTAGATGTAAGTCATTTTGATACGAGTAGTGTGACAAATATGGGTTCTATGTTTCAAGGTTGTAGCAGTTTAATATGATTAGATGTAAGTGATTGGGATACGAGTAAAGTAACAAATATGTATTGTATGTTTTTAAATTGTAAAAATTTGACTAGTTTAGATGTGAGTAACTGGAATACAAGTAATGTGACAAGTATGGGTTATATATTCTCTCAATGTGATAATCTAAAAACAATTTATGCATCTACTTGATTCATCACTAGCTGAGTGTCGAGCTCTGCTACTATATTTTCTAATTCACCTAAGCTCATTTGATGACATGGAACTAAATATCCTAGCTTAGGATACAATAAATCAGGTGCAGTCTTGGACAGTGAGACACAGTCATGATATCTGACATACGATATAGCAGTGAGTTATAGGACAAGGAGTGGAGTAGAACTTGCTAGACAGGTCATCAATGTATGAGATACTACAGTAGCACCTAGTATCATCAGGACATGATATGCTGTATCATGATGGTATACCGATACAGGTTTGACGACATTGTTTGATTTCAATCAGAGCCTGAGAAAATATACAGAATTGTATGTCATGTGGAAGTGTGATACATGATATATGCTATCATGAGATGGGGTGACATGTATCCCTTTGACATATGAGGTGAGGCATTTTATTAAAAATGCA
>Ga0310691_10000923_pt1 | contig 49408 bp, 35 predicted proteins | sample 176DNAGHGlowgp2_FD_203887 | JGI IMG/M metagenome (GOLD analysis project Ga0310691, IMG submission 203887) | Sheep rumen microbial communities from Palmerston North, Manawatu-Wanganui, New Zealand - 1766 DNA GHGlow gp2 (v2) (version 2) | ecosystem: Host-associated > Mammals > Digestive system >... | reverse complement strand
CGATATCTATGATCTCCTTACTCTGGCCGTTGGTGAAGAATGTGGCACGCTGGTCACCGTTTTCGAACTTGTCGACAAACTGCGGTGTCACACGAAGACCACCCCAGCCATTGCCGCCCAAACCGTAATCGGCATAAGCCATGTTACCACCCACCTGAGCATTGATAATATAGGTAGTACCACCGTAAGCCTGAGTATTAGTATGATCCTGGTAGACACTGAAGATGATCTCGTGACCTACGCCCAGATACTGGTCGTTGTCAGCGCAGAAGAGCTTCCAGTAGTCGTTAGCAGACTCCAGCTTGTAACCCAGATCGATGATCTTCTGGCAGTACTCTGCACACTTCTGATAGTTAGGAGTGCCAGTGTAGACACCTGCGTTCAGATAGAGCTTGGCCAGAATCATGTAGCACAAACCCTTGCCGGCACGATACTTCTCAGGGTTGGCGGGCAGGATCTCTGCAGCCTCCTCCATATCCTTCACCATCCAGTTGAAGAGATCAGAGCGGCTCATCTGTCGAGGATTATCACCACCCACCGTGGAGTTCTCGTCAGTGAAAGGCACATTACCGAACATATCGATGGCGTGGAGATAGCTCAGACCACGGACGGCACGAGCCTCAGCACGGTACTGCTGCATGGTGGCATCGTTGCTACCTGAGGCGTCGATCTGACGGATCACCTCATTGCAGACAGAAATCTGATAGAACACACGGCTGTAGCAAGCGCTGACGAATACGTCAGAAGATGTCCACTGCAGTCCATGCAGGTCTTTCAATGTCTGGTCATTCCAACCGATGACGGCCTCATCAGTAGGCAGCTCCTGCAGGTTGAACAGGGCGCGCAGATACTGGCCAAAACCACCGTCGATACCCTTGATATCGGGATCACCGCTATCACCGTCAGGTGAGCTTACTGCGAGGCCCGAGTAACACTTTGCCAGCATTTGGTTGTATGCCTCTGTGCCTGTGAGCACATTCTCCGGCGTGTCGAGGTTCGGATCGATAGGCGTCACATCCAGATCGCCCACACATGCTGTCAGCGACACGGCGGTAGCAAAGGCAAAGCTGTAAATTCCGTTTTTCTTTATATTGAATTTCATATTCTTGTCCTCCTATTAGTTAAAAGTTAAAGCTTGCACCTAAGATGAAGTTACGAGAGCGGGGGTACATGTTGTTGTCGATACCATTGCCCACTTCAGGATCCACACCGTCGTAGTTGGTGATGGTAAAGATGTTCTGAGCGGTGAAGTTCAGACGGCACCAATCAGTAAGGCTGTAAGCCAGTGTCACCTTGTCGAGCTTCAGGTATGAAGCGTTCTGAACATAGTAGTCGCTCTTGTACTGTGCCTGAGCAAAGTTGGTGTAAGGCGCAGTAGACACACGGTTACAGATGAAGTTGTTGGTCCACATGTCGGCCTTCATCTCTGTGTTAGAGGCGACGTTATTGTAAACATAGTTACCCAGACTAGAACGGAGTGATGCAGAGAGTGTCCACTTCTTGTAGCTCAGTTCGGTGTTGAAACCGATATTCACGTCAGCATCGGGCTTGTAATAAACGTAACGGTCGTCGTCAGTGATCTGACCATCGTGGTTGCGGTCCACATAGACGCCCTCCAACGGTTTGCCATCCTCGCCGTAAACCTGCTGGAATACGAAGAACGAACTGATGGGGTTGCCCACACGGTGAATCTGGATATTGTTACCGACACCACCCGAGATACCACCGGTCTCCACACCCAGATAGCTGGGATCGTCGCTGGCGGTCAGCTTGGTGATCTTATTCTTGTTGTAGGCCACGTTTACGCCAACCTCCCAACGGAGGTCTTTCTTCTCGATGGGCACCACGTTTAATGCAGCCTCAATACCCTTGTTCTCCATGTCACCTACGTTCATCAGCAGGTAGTTGGTTAGGTTGGTACCAGAAGCCACAGGCACTTCGTTCAGCAGGTCCTTGGTCTTGCGCTGATAAACATCGATGCTACCATTGATGCGGTTACGGGCAAAGCCGAAGTCCAAACCGATGTTATAGGTAGTTGTCTCCTCCCACTTGATCTGAGCAGCGTAGCCCTTCGGGGTGATTGGGGTAATAACGTTGTTGCCAAACATATAGAGCGATCCGCTCTGGTTCGTGTGATAAGTGGCGATAGAAGGATAGTCACCCTGTCCGATGTTCTGCTGACCAGTGATACCATAACCCAGACGAAGCTTCAGGTTAGAAACCCAGTCAACATCCTTCAGGAATGCCTCTTCGCTGATACGCCATGCTAAAGCTGCAGAGGGGAAGAGGCCCCACTTGTTGTTCTTAAAACGCGAGGTGCCGTCATCACGCAGCGTGAAGGTGAAGAGATAACGGTCCATGAACGTGTAGTTCAGACGACCGTAGAATGAGATGAGATAGCTCTCGGTCTTGAAGAGAGGCTTAGAAACAGGATACTCCACATTGCTACCGTCGTTGGCATACTTCACGTCAGTTGTCTTATTATAGAAGTGCTGCCAGCTGTAACCAGCGAGAACGTCGAAGCGGCTGTTGATCTGCTTCAGATCCTTGGCATAAGCCAGATAGAACTCCAAAGTCTGGTCGCGGCGCAGCTGAGTGTATTTCTGCCAAGCACCGGTACCGTTCTCAATCTTATTGTGATAAGAGATCTCACTGCCAGGATCACTGACATTCCAACCAGAGGTGGTAGAGTAGTCGAGACCGAGGTTCAAGTTGGCGCGGAGACCATCGAGGAACTTGAACTTATAGTCAAACTGGGCATTACCCACGAAACGACGAACATAAGAGTCCTTATTCTGCTCATTGAGCATGGCTACAGGGTTCAGCGTTGACATCGTGTTAGGAGCACCATTGCTCATCCATTTGTTGTCAACGGGCTTCAGAGGATCATACTGTACAGCTGCACCGATGGCACCCTCGTCGGCAAATGAGTTGTGCGTGAACACACCTTTACCATTCAGATTGATGGTCAGACGGTCGTCAAGTAGTGTCGGGGTCAGGTTGAAGCCGACAGTACCACGGGTCATGCCTGTGGTCTTCAGAGTACCGTCATTGTTCAGGAAACCTGCGCTGATACGATAAGGCATCTTGAAGGCCTTGCTGCCTGAAACATAGCCGCCCGTCACACTGGCATTGATCTCCTCTGCGAAAGCAGTGCGGTAGATCTCATCCTGCCAGTTGGTATTGGCATCACCTAAGGCAGCCACAGCCTCGGCCTTGTCACCATAGTTGGCCATGAAGAACTCACGGAAGGCATCAGCGCTGAGCACGTCGACCTTCTTGGCAACGGTCTTGAATGTACCGCTCATATCCACATTGATACGGGGTTTCGCACCAGCCTTACCCTTCTTGGTGGTGATCAGAATCACACCGTTAGAAGCACGGCTACCGTAGATGGCGGTGGCAGAAGCGTCCTTCAGGATAGAGAAGCTCTCAATATCATTCGGGTTGATGGTATTCAGTACATCACCACCGGAGATATCAGTTGAGCTAATAGGCAGACCGTCGATGACGATCAGCGGGTCGTTAGAAGCCGACAGAGAGGAACCACCACGGATACGGATCTTTGCACCAGCTCCAGGAGCACCGCTGTTGGTTGTAATCTGTACACCAGGTGTCTTACCCTGCAGCAGATCGGCCGGAGATGTGGCAAGACCCTTGTTCAACTGGTCTGCCTCTACAGACATTACCGAACCTGTTGCATCACTCTTACGGACCGTACCGTAACCGATGACAACGACATCCTGAAGAACGGTCTCATCATCAACGAGTGTGACATTCACATTGGGTGCAGCCTTCACCGTGGCGTTCTGATAACCCACGTAAGAAATCGTGATTGTAGCACCCTCATTAGCTTTCAGCACGAAATTACCGTCGAAATCAGTCACGGTAGCCGTCTGAGTGCCGTCCACACGTACTGTTGCGCCGATAATGGGTTCGCCTGTAGCATCTTTCACATGGCCTTTGACGTCAATCTGAGCAAAGGCGCCTACCGATAGGAACAAGCCCAATAAAAGGCCCAGCATCCTAAGCGGGATTTGAATGTTTACCTGCTTCATCATTTGCATTAATTAGAGTTAATCGTTTGTCTATAATAGTTATTCTGCTGCAAAGTTACATTTCTTTTTAATACGTTGTTCTTTTTTTGCATTAAAAAGATATAATAGCCCTATGCAAACGTTTGCATAGGTGCCGTTTAATAATATTAATAAGGTATATGTTGTTGTTTCTTAATTTTTTCGTATCTTTGCATCCAGAATTCTGTGAATAAATAGAGACTAAACTGATGGAAGAAAAGGCACCGATGACGATGAAAGACATAGCCAGGGAGTTTGGAATCTCCGTGGCCACAGTCTCTCGTGCCCTGAAAGACTCGCCCCGCATCAGTGAGGAACGCAGGAAAGCCATCCAGCAATATGCCCGTGAACATAACTTCTACCCCAATGCCATCGGCGAGGCTTTGCGCCATAGTCGGGTGATGCCTCAAAGAATCATCGGTGTCATCGTGCCCGAGTTTACCCATTACTATTTCTCCTCCATCCTGACAGGCATCGAGGAAACGGCTGCCGCACGGGGCTATCGCATCATGGTAGCATTGAGCGGAGAACAATATGAGCGGGAGGCACGCATCTGCGAGAACTTCCACCGCTATAAGGTGTGTGGGGTTATCGTGTCGCAGGCCAAAGATACAAAGAACTACGAACACTATCAGAAACTGATAGACGCAGGCATCCCGCTGGTGTTCTACGACCGTATCTGCACAGGCGTCAATGCCAGTCGTGTGGTGGTAGACGACTACATGGGCGCCTTTAACGCCGTGACTCATCTGATAGAGACGGGGTGCAAGCGAATTGCCTATTATGGTGGTCCGATACAACTGGAAATCTCCAAGAACCGCTTTAACGGCTACAAGGATGCCCTGCTGAAACACGGTATAGCCATCGATGATTCTATCATCGGCATCTGCGACAACCGCGCCGATGCAGAGATTATCACACCGAAACTGATGGCGCTTGACAATCCCCCTGACGGATTTTTTGCCGTCAACGACGACACGGCCATTGGCATCCTCTACACCGTCAAGCATGCCGGCTTCCGAGTGCCAGAGGACATCAGCATCTGCGGTTTCACCAACGGTCAGCGTGCCGTGGCCTGCGACCCGATGCTGACAACCGTCGAACAACGAGGACATCGTGTAGGCGAAGAGGCCGCCGAGATCCTTATGGATAAGGTCGAGGGCCTCAGCCCCATGGAGAAGGTCGAGAAGCGCATCGTCCGCACCCGTCTCATCATCCGAGGCACCACCAGATAAAGCCTTAGATAGACACGGATGATATTTAAGGGCATCGGATTGACACGGAATGACACGGATATAAAAACAATATAAAGAGAGATGTTAATATATGAAGATTTGTCTAATAGGATTATAAAAGCCTATTTTAATGTACTCAATGTACTGGGGAAAGGACTAGCCGAGAAGGTCTATGAGAACGCCCTTTGTATTGAGTTTGAGGAGATGGGTATTTCTTATGTCCGGCAAATGCCGTTACCCGTTGAATACAAAGGCCATTATATCGGCAATTATGTTGCCGATATCTATGTAGACGATAAGATTATTCTCGAATTGAAGTCTGTCAGTACCATTACTCAAGAGCATGTGGCTCAGACATTGAATTACATCAATCTTACAAAGAGCAAAGTAGGTTATATCCTCAATTTCAGTCAATTGGAAGGTGTAGGCTATAAGCGCCTCTTAGGCTTTTCTGCAAGAACATCCGTGTAAATCCGTGTCTATCCGATGCAAACAAATATCAATCCCCGTATCTATCCGATGCTAAATATAATAACAATATGAAAGTAAAACCCGATTTAAGTTTTTGGAAGCTTTGGAACTTGAGCTTCGGTTTTTTGGGAGTGCAGATAGCCTACGCACTCCAGAGTGGAAACATCTCGCGCATCTTCCGCACCCTCGGTGCCGACCCACATTCGCTATCGTTCTTCTGGATACTCCCACCGCTGATGGGTATCCTTGTGCAACCGATTGTGGGGACACTCAGCGACCGCACATGGACTCGCTTCGGTCGCCGTATTCCCTACCTCTTCGTGGGTGCTGCCGCCGCTGTGGCCGTGATGTGCCTGCTGCCCAATGCCGGTTCGTTCGGCATGGCCGTAGGAACGGCACTCATCTTCGGACTCTTTGCCTTGATGCTGCTCGACACGAGCATCAATATGGCCATGCAGCCGTTCAAGATGATGGTAGGCGATATGGTCAACGAGAAGCAGAAGGCCAAAGCCTACAGCATCCAGTCGTTCCTCTGTAACGCCGGCTCTGTCGTGGGTTTCCTCTTCCCCTACATCTTCGCTGCCATTGGCTTGAGCAATGTGGCTGCCGAGGGTGTCGTCCCCGACACGGTCATCTGGTCGTTCTATATTGGTGCTGCCATCCTTATTATCTGTGTCATCTATACGACGTTGAAGGTGAAAGAGTGGAACCCGCAGGAGTACCGCGAATATAACCCTGTTTCTGAGGAAAAGGAAGAGTCGGCCAACTGGATCACCCTGTTGAAGAACGCCCCCTCCACGTTCTGGAAGGTAGGACTGGTGCAGTTCTTCTGCTGGGCAGGTATGCTCTATATGTGGACCTATGTCGTCGATGCCGTTTCAGAGACTGTCTGGGGGACCATCGACCCGGCAACCAGCGACTATCAGGAGGCTGCCAACTGGACGGGCGTGCTCTATGCCATTCAGGCCATGGGAAGTGTGGTCTGGGCTACGCTCTTGCCGCGCTTCAAGAATGTGAAGATCGCCTACAGCATCAGCCTTGTTCTCGGTGGACTGGGCTTCCTGCTCATTCCCTTCTGTCCTGACAAATATTTGCAGATCATCCCCTTCCTGCTCATTGGCTGCGGCTGGGCCGCCATGCTCGCCATGCCATTCACCATCGTCACCAATGCCTTGCAAGGCTATGGTCACATGGGTGCCTATTTGGGACTGTTCAACGGCACTATCTGCGTGCCCCAGATCGTTGCAGCCATCTGTGGCGGCACTATCCTGTCGCTCGTCGGTCACCATCAGTCTACGATGATGATCGTGGCTGGCGTCAGTTTCCTCATTGGCTCCCTCTGTGTGGGAGTGATTAAGACGAGAAGTGAGGAGTGATTAAGTCGTGGAGTGAGGAGTGTGGAGTGAGGAGTGAGGAGTGAGGAGTGAGACATGAATAAAGGGATGAAAAAGATCATGATTAATCATTCGTTCTGTTCAGTCAAATGCTGGAGGAGAGGGATTGTCCTGTTCTTCTTATTAAATATTTCACTCCTCACTCCCTTCTTCTCTCTCCTCGAAATCATTTCCCACTCCACACTCCACACTCCACACTCCTCGATAATTCACGCTGGCAACCTGCTCACAGACCGTTACAACCTGACATCCCTCGACCTGAGCAACGGTCTCCCCCATAACCATGTCAGCGATATCTTCATGGATTCCAACGGGTTCCTTTGGATTTCCACCTACGGCGGTGGCCTGGTGCGTTACAACGGCTATGGTGTCATGGAGCCAAGGCTCAGTCTGAACAGCAAGTCTTGCCGAAGCATTACCGAGGACCGTTTCCATCGGCTTTGGGTGGCCTTTGACGAAGGCATCAACATCATCGACCTGAAAACGATGAAGTCCATAGTGCCCAACCATCCTGAACTGCAAAAGCTGCTGGTGCTCCCGGCCATCCGCTGCTACCACGACGCCCTTGGGCGCATCTGGGCCATCACCGACCGTCAGGTGTCGTTGGTGACGTTCGACAACCAGGGACAGGTAGACCATATCTATAACTATTCCCACAGTTGGCGGATGCTCGACATAGCCATCAGCGACATCGAGGAGAACGGCAAGCCCTGGATAGGTATCGACGGTGGACTTTACCGCCTAGTGGAGAAAGGCGGGCGACTGATACGAGAAGAGATATCCCCACTGCTGAAACCGTTGGAAGACCATTACATCACAGACATCCTGAAGCGCAACAACTCGGTGTGGATTACGACCAATCTGGGCTTGTACCGCTACGATCCCTATCAGCAGAAGTTAGCAGAGTACCATCATGCCAGTGCACCGGATTCCCACGTTCCTGCTGACACGCCTACCCATAGCCTTTCCCACGTGTTCCTCTCGAGTCTGGCCGTCACCTCCGACAACCGCCTGCTTATAGGCTCATTGGGAGGTGTAAACATCTACGACGACCAGACAGACAGCTTTACCGCATGGACAACGGAGAGCACGATACCGATGAAAAGCGAGTTCGTGGATTGTATCCGTGTCTATAACGGCTACATCTGGATAGGCACTGAGTCGGGAGGCATTGTCTGCCTGGCTCCACAGCGCCTGCTTCTGCGCAACTCCGTTCACACCAGCAATCCCCGTTCCCTCTCCCCCAACCCCGTGAATGCCATGTATGTCGAACCCGACGGCCGACTTTGGGTAGGCACGGTGGAAGGCGGCCTGAACCTTCGCGAACGAGGCTCCACCGACTTCATCCATTACACTACTGCCAATTCTGGATTGTCACACAACAGCGTGTCGGCACTCGCTGCCGACAACCACGGCCGTCTGTGGATAGGCACCTGGGGTGGTGGCATCTGCCAGACAGCCCGTCAGGGACAGCATCAAATCTCCCGTCTGGATCTTCCCCACGAGTATAACTGGCGTACCAATTTTATCGGTGCCCTTGCCAACGACACCATCAACGACGGCCTATGGATAGGCAGCAATGCCGGCCTGTTTTACTATAATTTCAAGACTCAGCGCATCGAGGAGCCTTTCGACAGCTGCCGCAGCATCACGGGAAGCATCGGCGCCATCGTCGACCGTGAGGGATGCCTGTGGATGGGCTGCATGCAGGGTCTGATAAAAGTCGACCTCCATTCCGGACGTCAAGGTCACAGGCCTTTCAAGCACGAGGTCATCTCGCATAAGCTCGATGAGCCAGACTCACGCATCGTCGACAAGATATCCTCTTTCTGCCAGACCCGCGACGGCACGCTCTGGTTGGGCAGTAACGGCTACGGCCTGTACCGTCTGGTGAAGACTGAGAGTGATCCGCGCGGTCATTTCGAAGCCCTGACCACTGCTGACGGTCTGGCCTTCGGCGGTGTCAAGGGCATCGTGGAGGATGTCAATGGCCGTCTGTGGGTGACCACCCAGAACGGCCTGTCGGTGTATGACCCGAAGACGCGTGTCTTCTCCAACTATTTTGAGAACGAAGGCCTCGTAAACCACCATTTCTATTGGAACTCCGCGACGAGCGATGCCTCGGGGGTCATCTATCTCGGCAGCGAAGGAGGACTGATCGAGGTGCTGGGTGAGAATACGGAGGCAAAGCCCAGTTGGAAGCTGGTCTTCACCCAGTTGCTCGTGGACAATCAGGAAGTAACAGCCGGCAGCGAATATCTGTCAGACGACATCTCAATAGCCCGCTCCATCCAGTTGCGCGAGGGAAACCGTTCTTTCTCCATCGCCTTCTCCGCCCTTGACTATGGCAATGAGAGCCAGGCAATGTTCAGCTATCGCATGAAAGGCCTCGACGACGAATGGACATCCCTCAAGCTGGGAGAGCACTCCGTGCGTTACAGCGCCCTGCCTCCCGGCCACTATACCTTTGAGGTGAGATACGTGTCTTCACTATCCGCCGAACAGTCCGAGATGGCTTCCATCGAGGTCATCGTCCATCCGGCTTTCTGGAACAGCTGGTGGTTCCGTCTGCTGCTAAGCGTTCTCTTTGTCGTACTGGTGCTGTATATATATAATAGGTGGGCAGCCCATCTGAAGCGCATCGAGGCAGAGCAACTGTTGAATCCGATACGCAAGGTGCTCGAAGAGTCCGACGACCCTCACCAGCTTCAGGGGCGCATCCAGAACATCCTCGACAACCAACAGCGATACCGCCAAAGTGTGAACAAGAGCGTGGAGGCCGACAAAGAAGAGGAGCTCAGGAGCACCCGTCCGCTGATGGAGCGGGTGATGGAGTTGATGGAGCAACGCTATATGGACTCCGAGTTCGGCGTGCAGGAGTTCTGCAGTGCCCTTGGCATGAGCCGCAGCATCGCCAGCAAGCATCTCAATGCAGAGGCTGGAATGCCCGTCGGACAGTTCATCCGCAACTACCGCCTGAACATGGCCAAGGAACTGCTTTCTTCGAAAACCGGTAACCGTAACATCACCGAGATAGCCTATAAGGTCGGCTTCAACGACCCCAAGTACTTCACCCGTTGCTTCACCAAGATGTTCGGTGTCAGCCCCAGCGGTTACAATCGCGACGAAGCATGAGTGAGCTCCGGCTTTTCCTTGCTGTTTTGCCAAAATATCTATTAAAAAACGGATTTTTCAAGACGCTTGACGACCTCCTTCTTTCGCGATAATTCCAATAAATTTGCGTCCATATAATCATTTTTTAATTCTACCTCTACTAAATAATAGCTATTTTCCTGCTAAGATGCTGATTTTAACTGGTTTAGCAAATATTTGCTCATGATTTTACATCTATTTTGCTTCTACTAACCCTCTACTTTGCCTCTACCTTCCTTCTACCAAACCCCTACTAATCATCAACAAAACGTCCATTGTGTCCCTTGAATCAGAATAAGCTTTCTTGATGTTGCAACAAGGGTTTCTTGTCATTCCCACGCTGGGAACACGAAGTTCCCACACTGGGAACACCACATTCCCATACTGGGAACACAGCATTCCCACTATGGGAACAATCCCTCACCTTAATGGAAACCTCGAGTCACCTTAATGGAGACAATATCTTACCTTACCTCCTTTCGTGCAGAAGAATTGCAGAAGACTGGTAGAGGGAAAGTAGAGGCAAAGTAGAAGGTTTGTAGAGGGAAAGTAGATGCAAAACAAAACGCAAACACATAGTATACAGATATTTACACGAATTCTTGTAGAGGTAAACAATTAAAATAGTTAGCTAAATCTAAAAACATAGCTTGCGAAAACAAGAAACATTTTTGTTGATGGTATTCGGCATATAGCCTTGTTTCTGAAGATAAGCTTGAATCTGTCTGCAAAAGGTTTGTCAATAACCTGCAATAATCAAAGAAATTATTCGGTTTATTTCTAAATAATTGATAAAATGTTTGGTTGTTTGGGGAAATAGGCGTACCTTTGCAGCCGTAAAAAAGATTAAGCCTGCAAAGGTGAGCCGCAATGGTGGAATTGGTAGACACGAGGGACTTAAAATCCCTTGACCCGAAACGGTCGTGCGGGTTCGAGTCCCGCTCGCGGCACCGCTTGCATCAGCAAGAAATGATGCAAAGCGGGCTTTAAGTCCCGCTCGCGGCACCTTAATTTTATTTTCTATGATAACCATTCGATAAAGAATCATTCAATATAAAATCAGTTATGAACAAGAAAAGCTTTTTCCTCCTTTCAGCAGCATCCCTGATGCTCCTGTCGTCGTGCTCAAAGCTCGGTGCTTTGTCGGCCGACAACTTTACCGTAACCCCTAATCCGCTGGAGACCCAGCAGGGTACTGTTCCCGCCACCATCAACGGCCACTTCCCAGAGAAATACATGAAGAAGAAGGCCACGGTGACTGTCACACCAGAGTTGCGCTATGCCAACGGCACTACCGTTCAGGGCACTCCCGCCACATTCCAGGGCGAGAAGGTTGCCGGCAACGGACAGACCATCAACTACAAGGTGGGCGGCAACTACACGATGAAGACCGTATTCCCCTATGCCGACTGCAACAAGGCCGACATGTACCTAAACTTCGACGCAGCCATCGGCAGCAAGAAGTTCGACGTGCCCGCTGTGAAGGTGGCTGAGGGCATCATCGCCACCTCAGAGCTCTACAAGAAGACGCTCACCTCTGTCAATCCCTCGCAGGCTACCGACAGCTACCAGCGCATCACGAAGAAGAAGCAGGAGGCTAACGTGAAGTTCCTCATCCAGCAGGCCACGCTCCGCAAGAGCGAGCTGAAGAACAACTCCGTGCAGGAGTTCGTCAAACTGCTCCAGCAGATCAACAACGATCAGGAGAAACTGGCTCTCGAGAATATCGAGGTTTCGGCCTATGCCTCTCCCGATGGTGGTCTGTCGCTGAACGACAAGCTGGCCGGCCAGCGCCAGAAGGTGACTGAGAAGTACCTGAACCAGGAGCTGAAGAAGATGAAGATGAGCGCCAACGTCGATGCCAACTACACAGCAGAGGACTGGGACGGCTTCCAGCAGCTGGTACAGGCCAGCGACATCCAGGACAAGGATGTCATCCTGCGCGTCCTCTCCATGTATAAGGATCCTCAGGAGCGTGAGCAGCAGATCCGCAACATCTCTGCCGCCTTCCGTGAGCTGGCTGACGGAATCCTGCCCGAGTTGCGCCGTTCACGCATGACCATCAACTACGAGACCATCGGCCGCAGCGACGAGCAGATTGCCCAGCAGATTGCCAGCGACCCCTCTCAGCTGACCATCGAGGAGCTGCTCTACGGCGCTGCCCAGAAGCAGAACCCCGCCGAGGCTGAGGCCGTCTACAAGACTGCCACTCAGATCTATCCCAACGATGCTCGTGCCTTTAACAATATCGCCCTCATCGAGTATGCCAAGGGCAACTACGATGCTGCGAAGGATTATGTGACCAAGGCGCTGAACGCTAACGGCAGCCTGGCTGAGGCAAAGGCCAACATGGGTCTCATTGCCCTGAAGAGCGGCGACATCGCTTCTGCTGAGAGGTATATTTCCAGCGCTACTGGCGCTAACGGACTGTCAGAGATTGTCGGTAACCTGAACCTGGCCAAAGGTAACTTCGCCCAGGCAGAGAAGGACTTCGGCGAGATTTGCACGAACAGCGCTGCCCTGGCCCAGATTCTGAACAAGAACTATGCCGCAGCCGGCAATACGCTGAAGAACATCAAGAATGCCGACGCTACCACAGAGTATCTGAAGGCCATCCTCGCTTCTCGCCTCGGCAACAAGGCTGATGCCGCTGTTGCCCTGCAGAGAGCTCTCGCCAAGGATTCGTCGTACGCCCAGTATGCTGACAACGACCTTGAACTGAAGTAAAAAGAGATATGAAGAGTAAGCCTCTCCCAACCTCCCAAAAGGGCACGAGCGCCTTCCGGATGTCATGGTCCGTGGGTTCCACCCTTCTTCGGAGAGGTTGGGAGGGGCTTCTTCTTTTATCTATCATCATACTCGCCTCTTGCGGCTCTGACCGCAAAACCTTCTTGTTGGAAGGCACTTTCAAAGGGTTCAATCAGGGAGAACTCTATATCTACGGCATGAACGGTTCCCACCGTCTTGACACCATCAGCGTCGTCAAAGGCCAGTTGCATTATGAAATCCTGTTGGAGGACACCGTCACCCTCTCGCTCGTCTTCCCCAACTTCTCCGAGTTGCCCATCTTCGGCGAACCAAGCGCGAAAGTGGAGATCGAAGGCGATGCCTCGCACCTGAAAGAGACTCGTGTCAGCGGCACGAAGACGAACCAGAAGATGACCGAATTCCGTCTGAAGACCAGCAACATGACACCCCCAGAGGTGGCACAGGCCGCCGAAGCCCTGATACGCGAGGAACCAGCATCGCCCATCTCGCTCTATCTGCTGAACAAGTATTTTACGCAGATACCCCACCCTGACTACAAAAAAGCCGTCGAGCTGATGGCTGTGATACAAAAGGCACGGCCCGACGAGCCAAGCCTGAAAGGACTGGAAGAGACAATGCGAGGTCTGGACCGTCTGAAGGACGGAAATAAGCTGCCGTCCTTCTCTGTGGTAGACATCAAAAACAAGACCGTACGCTCGTCAGACCTGAACGCTCCCGTCAACATCATCTTCACCTGGGCAAAATGGAACTACGAGAGTGTGAGCATGCAACGGCAGCTCACGTTCCTACAAGAGCAGCACAAGGACAAGATAAAGGTGCTTGGCATCTGTGTCGATACCGACATCAAGGCCTGCAAGAATACTGTCAAGCAGGACTCCGTAAAGTGGAACACCATCTGCGACGGCAAGATGTGGAAGACCCCAGTGCTCCAGAGGCTCGGACTGTCATACGTGCCCGACAACATCATGACCGACAGCCAGGGGAAGATTATCGCCCACTCCCTGCACACCAACGAGCTACAGACCAAGGCCAAGGAACTGCTCGATGACAATAAACCGTAATTGTGTTGACTAAAAACTGATACTATGCTTGTAAAGACATTCTGTGCTGAGGTCATGGGCCTCGAAGCCACCACCATCACCATTGAAGTAAACATGACGCGAGGCGTACTGTTCCATCTCTCCGGACTCGCCGACACCGCCGTCAAGGAGAGCTATGACCGTATCCGTGCGGCTATCGCCAACAACGGCTTCAAACCGCCTACTGCCGACCTTACCATCAACCTCTCACCCGCCGACATCCGCAAGGAAGGCAGCGGCTACGACCTGCCTCTGGCCATCGGCATCCTCGCTGCCCACAGCAAAATCAGCGACACGATGCTCAACGACTACATGATGATAGGCGAGTTGGGGCTCGACGGCAAACTAAAGCCCGTCAGCGGTGTGCTCTCCGTAGCCATCCGGGCCAGAAAGGAGAAGTTCAAGGGGCTCATCGTACCTAAGGAGAATGTTCGGGAGGCTGCAGTCGTGAACAACCTCGACGTCTATGGGATGGACGGACTGGCCGATGTCATCAGCTTCCTTAACGGCTGCGAGGACTACGAGCCCACATTCATTGACACACGAAAGGAATTCTACGAACAACAAAGTTCCTTCGACCTCGACTTTGCCGAAGTGAAAGGACAGGAAAGCGTCAAGCGTGCCCTGGAGATTGCTGCCGCAGGCGGACATAACATCATCATGATCGGCTCGCCAGGCAGTGGTAAGTCGATGATGGCCAAGCGCCTGCCCAGCATCCTGCCGCCACTCACGCTGGCAGAAAGTCTAGAGACTACACAGATACACTCCGTGGCTGGAAAACTCAGCAGCGGCACATCGCTCATCTCGCAACGCCCCTTCCGCAGTCCCCATCATACTGTGTCACAGGTGGCAATGACAGGCGGCGGCAACAAGGCTCTCCCTGGGGAGGTGTCACTCGCCCACAATGGCGTACTCTTCCTTGACGAGCTGCCTGAGTTCAACAAGACAACCCTGGAAGTGCTGCGCCAGCCGCTCGAAGACCGTAAGATCACCATCAGCCGTGCCCGCTATACCGTGGAGTATCCATGCTCTTTCATGTTCGTCGCTTCAATGAACCCTTGTCCTTGCGGCTATTACGGCGACCCCACTCACCACTGTGTCTGCACGCCAGGGCAGATAGGCCGCTACCTCTCAAAGATCAGTGGGCCGTTACTTGACAGGATAGACCTTCACGTCGAAGTGCCTGTAGTACCCTTCAAGCAACTCTCCCAGATGCAGCCTGGTGAGAGTAGTGCCACAATCCGTGAACGAGTCATCAAAGCCCGGCAGATGCAGGAACAGCGGTATAGAGACTATAAGGGAGTCTACTGCAATGCCCAGATGACCGAACGCATGCTGCATGAATTTGCCGAACCCGACACCGACAGTCTCGACATGCTGCGCACTGCCATGGAACGGCTGTCGCTCTCTGCCCGTGCCTACAGCCGCATCCTCAAGGTGGCCCGTACCATTGCCGACCTCGAAGCATCGGAAAAGATACAGAGTCACCATATCGCCGAAGCCATCGGCTATCGTAGTCTCGATAGGGGCGACTGGGCAGAAAGAGGCGGATAGTTTCTATGTCGTTTGTGTTTATCCTATGTTATTATTGCCTTAAGATTATCTCTACGACTATAGTCATTGCATAAAAATGGATATCAAAAAGATTATAAGGTCTTTCTTCGGACTAAACAAAGTTTCTCATGATGAGGAGGTTTTCATTCAAGAGGAGAAAGAACATCAGTTGATTAATTTGGCAACGCTGGAATATCTGGTGATTCCGCAACATTGTTTTGTGACGTGTTCCCGTCGGCCAGACAAAGACCCTTGGATTGATAGCATTGAACTATTGAAAGATCGTGCTTACTTGTTATCAGACACAGATAAGCAGGCTTTAGATGTCAAGAGTTACGAAGATGACAACGTGAAATGGGTCTTTTACAAGTTCCCACAGCCACAGAGAAGTAGTATGGCTTATTACGGAATGATGATTCGTCGCGCTGGAGGCTCTAAGACCTACTATACTCTCGACAGAGGTGCAGATGAACATGAATTGTTGTTCAGCAAATGCGACGAGATTGGACCTACTGTTCTCTTTACCTATAAGGGAGAACAAAACCCTGAGGCATTTATTGATTATGTGCTGAAATATACTCAGGCAAAATAATACGTGTTATAGTTGGGTGAAAAAGGCAAAATTTCTTTGCAAATATCATTCTGTTTATGTAATTTTGCAGTTGAAAATTAAGTAATAATAACTAAAAAACAAAAAGATTATGGCATTCAAAGCAGGTAATAGGGCAAGAAAGAAGGAGACCGCACAGGATCAGGGGGGGACCACGACTTCTTTTGAAGCCGATTTACACAATTTAGTTGGTAATTTCACGCTTGATTTTCGCAATAGTGATATAGACAAGTTGTATGCTTCTATTCTTCTGTATTTAGTTGAAAACAAAAATGAAGATGATCGAGTCAAAGAGATTTGTAAAAGATTGCGCCGCAAAGATTATTATGATGTTCTTAAAGATGAAATTGAAAATTTGAAAACAAATATAGATATCAATTCATACTTACTCTCTCTATTGAACTCTATAAGCCCATTATATAATAAGAAGTATTGTTTTAATCCATTTGTCCGGAAAGTTTGCTTAGGCGATACCTCTGTTTTTGCATATGATATCGATCCTGTTGAGGATAAGGATTTATTGCTCACACCAGAAGAAAAAGATCTTCTTGTGGAGATTAACAAATTCAGGAAGTGCTCTTTCATGAAAGAGACGACTCTTGGGAACTTATATCTGAATACCCATATCATTTTAACAGAGAAAAAAATCGAAGGGGGAATATCCGATCCATTGGGATATTATACGAAAAGCAATGACAAAGAGCCACAAGTATGGCTACTGATTAAGAAGATTAGAGAAGAAATGAACAACTACAGCAAATATTTAGTTGCCTCTGTATATATTCACGAAATGATGCATCGTTACTTTGATCTGCGCCCAAACTTGGACTTGATGAAGTATTTTGTTGAAATAGAGGAACCAATGGCTGAGTTTGCCACTATCAAGTTCTGTGAGGAGTTCTGCAAAAACCATATCGAACATAATGAGTTGTTGAACGTGGCCATTAATCAAACCAATAATCTTAGAAAAACCGAACATTACATTTATGCACTTGGGGCAGACTTATATGACTTCAAGTATTCCATAAGTCTGATTAATAAATTTCGGCACACGTGCATGATGATGCATGAAGACAATGATGAACACAATGATCCTGTAAATAAATACAAAACAATTGTAAGCGGTCAAAAAGCCAATTATAATAAAAAAGAACGCAATGATGAAGCCGCAAAAACTCTCTGTGATGCGTTGGAGAATTGTATTGAAGAATATAGCAAATGTTGAAAAAAAATTTATAGATTATGAAACATAATAATTACGGAAAGTCGATTAAAGATTATTTGGTAACAACCAATGCCCAAAAGGTTGGGGATTATTGTAAGAATTTCTCTTTCCCTTATCAGGAAGAAGTCTTTACGAATTTTATGGATAAACTGACAAAAGGCTCTGTACGCAGTTATAGGACCTATCTTGGGTATTTGATTAATAACAATAAGTTTCCAAACATTGTGGATAGTAATTTTTTGTCCTCAAACGGAAACGGCCCATCGTTTCGTGAAATTGTCCTCCTGCTTCCTAATATTTTCAAGGGAGATAAAAATCTCGGTAAAATGACAATAGAGTTGTTGTGCCAAAAGTTGAGGGAGGGCAAGGACAACCCGGATGAAAAAATAGTCAAAGCAATAGACAAGAGTCGGAGTGCTTTGCGAAAATATGGTCTTTTCTTGGGAGACTTTGGTAATAGTAATAGTGTGCCTAATGTAAATAAAGAAGTCAGCAGTATGTTGTATTCTGCTACACGAGAGACACCGTATTCGCTTGATTATGATACATTGTTTCAAAAATTATATAATAGTATGTGCACTCAGGATCGCCTAAAGCCTGCTGAAAATGGTATCTGTTATCCAATTCGATTGATAAAAAGGATACTGGGGAAGGATGACTTTGACAAAAAGATGAAACCATGTGTTGACAATATCATTATTTATCATTCTTTTGGTTCCTGTCTTGTTAAGGATATGAAGAATCGCGAATTGTCTCTCGAGCTTAAAAAGGGGGCAGTAACGTTGCGGAGTAAAAATAGCGAACAATTTATAGATGTTTATGATAAGCAAAATAGAAAATTGACTGCTTATGTTCCATCAGACATTAGCATAGAACATGAACGGTCTATAGCGAAAGAGTTGAGAAACAATCCTACCATTAATTACCCGACACTTTCCAAATTGTCTGAACTTATCAATAGTACAGGAATAATAGTAACCCCCTCTAATCGAGACAAAATCTACAGCAAAATTGAAAAAGAAAAATCTAATGATGTACAATTATTAGACAAAAAAGAATTACAGCGTGAGTTAGAGACTATTCTTGGCAAAATTCCTCTTTCACTAATGAATACTACTCAGAATAGCAAAGACAACGAACATGATTAAGGTTCTTACAGTTAGGAACAAAACTCTATTGTATAAATTATAAACTAGTTCTGACTGGGGCAGTGCCTCAGTCAGAGTTCGATTATGCTGCATGGTGTTCCTTCGTTGATGCACACCCAGATGACATCACCGCTATCGTAGGCATAGTAAAGTTCTGGAGTTACAATTTTAACGTCAGGAACCACAACAATAGTGACTGTCGTTTTTGTTGTGCGCCACTCAAGGGTTTCTCCATAAGTGAGTGGCTTTGCACCTTCTTTCGTCAGCATCGAAGGGGAGTAATCGGCTATTTCCTCTAACGGGAAGACATCAAGAGAACCTTGGTCGGCGTACGTGGGAATTAACTGTATGCGACTGAAATGGCAAGAAGGATCTTCCATGATGTCGAACAAAGCCATCAAGAAATCCCCCAACACAGTAGCAGAATCATTCCCTGCAACTACGCTTAGCGTAGGATGGAAATGACGACTTGTAGATTTGTAACGCAAAATGTCTTCTCCACGGGCTACACTATGGTAGTCAATACGGCGACCTGAGTCTTGTCGTGCCAGTTGAACCCGTTCTTCCATCAGGTCTTGCAGTTGTGATTTGAATGAATATGTTGTTATTTCCATACGACAATCGTTTTGTTTTCATACTTCTTGATATGTTCCTTTGGGCATACGGCATTGGGTGAGGTCTTTATGTTCATGACCTTTTGGAAATGGAAGGAAGGTGATATATTTTTCATCAAGGTTGATCAAGTAGCGGGACGGCGTATTGTCAGCCTTTCTACTTACCTTCTTCTCTAGAGTCTGTTCTTCTTCCTGAATATCAAACATCACGGAATCTACTCTGCCATTCAGTTTTTCATCTATCATTTTATGAATACGACCTTTTATTCCAGAGAACTGTTTATCAAAGTTTTCGTATTTCCAATTTTTATCCAGATCAGAGTTTGCCGTATGTTCTAAAATTGGGTTCTTGCAATTCTCTGGGAACATTAAGCCTGCCAACTTCTTTAACTGTTCGTTGGCAAAAGCATTATGCATCTTATCGTCTGGACACCAGATGCCTCTCTTGGTCATCAGTTGACCAGGATGCAGCAAGAACCACATATAGATAAGTTTATCTAATTTATATTCGAAAGAGAGAGGCACGTCTTCGTTATTAATGACGAGCTCGATTTGATACGGGCCATGGCTATTCAGGCTTGATGTCCATTTCTTATCATAGCTAATCTTTATTTCTGCAGTTACAACTTCATCTGAAAGCTCAGTGATACCGGCTTGTTGGCCAAATTTTTTGGTAAGATATATAATGAGCTTGTTCTTTATTTCAGAAGTCAGGCTGGTGTTAAGGAAGCTATTAAGATCGGCATAACTGGCATTTTGCTGCACCAGTTCTATCAACTTATTCAGACTATCTCTTTTTGACTGACGAAGTGAATCCATCCCCCTAACGACCATACGTAAGCCGAAATCTAGGTTTCGACTTTCAGTACTATGATTATTATTTTGCAAGAGACTATTGAGAAGCCTATCCCGTTCTTCAGCCATTTTATCACTATTTCGCAACATTTCTGCTAATTCAACGTCATGCTCAGTAACCAGCCTGCGGAGTGTTTCAATAAGCCTTTCTTCCATTATCATAAGTTTTAAGTTGCCACAAAAGTACGATATTTTGTGGCAACTTCCAAACTTATTAACTTCTTTTATCCAAATAAATTGTCGTCTGAGAAGATATCCGCAATGAAGCCGAATATAGAGCCCAAAATCATGAAAACCAGGCGGAACACCGCCCAGACGACAAAAAGTATAAGCATCAATGTAATCATAACGATAACAGTATTAAATGATTAAAAACCAATGTGACTACTCTTCTTCGCGAGACTCTCTTGCTGGCATATCACTTTCAGATTGTCCACAGAAGCGGATTGTTCACCATAAAGCGCAGTTTCAACAGTCAGACGTCTGGCCACATTCTGTATCTGACCACCACTGAAATTGTAGAATTGGGCTAACTCATCAGTAGTGGTTACGTCAATTTGAGGCAGCATGGCGTGCCAGATGGACTTGCGCGTTTCAAGATTGGGCTGTTCAAAGTTCACCTTGTAGAGGAAACGACGCTCGAAAGCCCGGTCGAAGTTGCTGGTAAGATTAGTGGTCGCGATAAGGATACCCTCAAAGTTCTCCATTTCTTCAAGGATGATGTTTTGGATGGCATTTTCCATCTTGTCGATAGAATACTCCACATTCTCCATGCGGCGTCCAAAGATGGCATCTGCCTCGTTGAACAGCAGGATAGGAGTATCGTTAAAAGGAAACAACTCACTATATCTCTTGAATATGGCTTTTACCTGCTTCTCACTCTCACCTACATACTTGTCGCGGAGTTGGGAGAGGTCAACCTTCATCACATCACGATGGGTCTGGCTGGCCAACTGATATACAGTCTCAGTCTTGCCCGTTCCTGGTGCACCATAGAACAGACAAGTAAACGCCTTTGGCATGTTCTGAGCCTCAAGCCGCTCGCAGATGCCGGAATAATTATCAAGACTGATGAGCTGACCAAGACGGTCTATCTCCTTCTTTGTACGTTCGTTGTAGAACATAGGGCGAGGCTTGATGGACTTATACTGTACGACATCACGAGGAGTCTTCGTCCTAAATTTGAAGTCAAGAAAGTCGAAAAACAAACTATCCTGCATCTTACAGGAAAGGCAGAAAGAATCTTGCGAGCGGTAGCCATTTTCATAGCCCTGTTCCACAATTCCGTTTTTCCGCAGTTCTCCCCAGCCATGAACAAGGTCACAGGCGATGCTGCTGAATCCCGCACTTTCGGGAATCAGCTCTTCGAGTATGCTCAGCGACACATTCTCACGCCAGTCAATGATGTGATAAACGGCCAGGATAATGACTACCATCTCGTCGGTCTCTTTCAACTTCAGATCCCGTAACTTTTGGACAAAGTTGGTGTTAGGATTGCAATTCATGAGGTTGTGCAGTTCCTCGACCATCTCTTGGTAGCCAATCTCTTTCTCTTTGCGCTGGCGTAAATAGGTCATCATTTCATGCATCAGTTGCCTAGGCGTAAGATTATCCTTCTTTGCGGGTACGAAGTGCTTGTTCTCCTTAAAGGCATCTATCGCTTCCTTGGAAATACGATAGGCCTTATAGCCTCCTCTGAGTGAAGCGATGAGCAGGTGGTTCTTGACGAGTTGGTCAAGATCGTTAGAATAGCGTAGGATAGTGATGTTGCGACAGTCAAGCAAATCTGACAGGTCCTCGATAAAGGTATAGTCCTTCAGGCTCTCATTCAAGACAAGAGCGAGGAAGAGCGCCTGTTTTTCCGTGATCTGTTGCAGCTCTGCGACATACTTCAGGTAAGGCTGCGCTTTCTTGAGTGCAGTCTTGCTGAGGCCAGATCCGTCCATAATCTGGACAACGGCTTCACAGGCGGTGAGCATCGTCAGCTGTTCCTTAGGATCAACCAGACAAGCTTTCTTTTTCTTTCTGCCAGTCTTTGCGGGCTTATTGTCAGCCTCGTAGTAATCATAATCATCATCAAATGGTCTTTTTGTTTCCATATTCTTATACCTTTTAAATTAATTATACACTCATTTTACACTATGCTGCCATCATACGTTTGCGTGCTGCCTCATATTCCCTCAGTTGTGAGGACGATACCGAAGGCCGAATAGCACGGATGGCCTGTTCCATAAATTGCTGAGTGACAGGTTGGCGCAAACGTGCAGCAATGAGAGATGCCTTATTGACAATAGCTTCTATATCAGACACCACATAGCCTTCTGTCAGATTGGCAAGTTCGGTATATTTGATGCCATTGCGATAGACATTCTTCAGTCGCAGACGTAGTACGGCCTCACGCATCACATTATCTGGCATGGGCACATAAATCGCCTCATCAAGACGTCCCCTACGCAGTAAGGCTGGGTCGATATATTCAGGTCGATTGGTGGATCCAATCACAAAGATGCCACGCTCAGAACAGTTGTTGAGTTGGGAGAGCATTTCATTGACCTCCATAGCATACGTCTCCTGAACCATCGATGAGCGGTTGCCAGCTACAGCATCCAACTCATCGATACACAAGATACATGGGGCCAGACTTTCTGCCAGGTCAAACATCTTTCGAATCTTTTCTTGCGTACCATGAATAAAGGTAGAGGCAAGGTCAGAACTTTTCACGAGCATATAGTTCATTCGAGACTCTTCGGCAAACTTCTCCGCAAGGAAGGTCTTGCCACAGCCTGGAGGGCCGTACAACAGCATGCCATTGAGTGCATGACCATTATACTTCTCCTTGAAGATCTCATCTGTGAGTGGAAAAAGCACTTCATGGTCAAGCTTTCTCTTCAGTTCATCCATACCTGCGACATCCTCAAAGCCGCCAGCACCCTCCTTTGCTCTTTTAACAACGCAAGTAAACTTGTTGTTGTCAACATCAAACGGATCATCATCGTGCATGACTGCAGATGAGTTGTTTGCTACTACTTGATTCTTCTCTGTTGGTTTTCTTTTTTCTACCATAATTTTCTTTGATTTTGGGGTTCAACTTAAATTCTGGGGCAAAATTACGACATTTCTTGATACCTGCCAAACTACGTATACTTGAAATCTGGATTTGTAACACGTGTTATTTTTTTGCCCTACTTTTCATCTTTTCATATTTTATTTGTAACTTTGCAGCAAATTGTTCAAAACAGATGGATGAATCCCAATATATACAACTGTTAGAAGAGCACGGCATCAAGCCGACGGCTAATCGCATCCTGGTGGTCAAGGCGCTTGACTCCTCGATACAACCGCTCTCACTGGCAGAGCTGGAACGCAGAATAGGAACGGTCGACAAATCGAACGTATTCCGCGCCCTCTCGCTCTTCCGTGAACACCATCTGGTGCATGCCATCGAAGGCAGCGGCGATGGTACTCGATACGAGCTATGCCACAGCCATGACCATGACCACGATGAGGATCAGCACCCGCACTTTTTCTGTGAGGTATGCCAGCAGACGTATTGTCTGGACAATCTGGAAATGCCGGAAGTTGTCCTACCGCCAGGCTTCAAGCTTCATACTGTCAATTATATAATAAAAGGAATATGCCCTCATTGCCACCATTCCGAGTGATTGCATTCGATGCAGACGATACGCTATGGGACTGCCAGTCGCATTTCGAGGAGGTGGAGAATCATCTCTACAAGTTGATTGCGCCCTATTGTGACGACCCAGCCCAGGAACTCTTCAATACGGAGTCGGGCAATATGGCCGACCTTGGCTATGGCTGCAAGGCTTTCACCATCAGCATCATCGAGACGGCCCTCCGTGTAGGCGGCGACCATCTTTCAGCCGAACAGTTGGCCGATCTCCTCAGCCACAGTAAGTCGCTGCTCCACCTGCCAGCCACACCCCTGCCAGGTGTAGAGGTGACACTGCGGAAGCTGCGCGATCTGTTCGTCGATGAGTCAGACGGCAAGATGGTTGTCTTTACTAAAGGTGAATTGCAAGATCAGGAGAACAAACTGCGCCGCTCAGGACTACTGCAGTATTTCGACGACGTGGAGATTACTTCCGACAAGACCCAGCGTGAGTTCCTCGCTCTCTGTGAGCACCAGTCCATCCACCCATCCGAACTGCTCATGGTTGGCAACTCTCTGAAGAGCGACATCGCCCCCGCCCTCGCCATCGGCGCCTGGGCCGTACATATCCCCTTCCACGTGACATGGCAGTTGGAACACGCCGAAGACATCGACCACGAGCGACTGACAAAAATCGCCCATTTCAATGAAATCCTCGATCTGTTTACAGTTTATAGTTTATAGATGATATGCTGGCAAGCCGTTCCTGCCTCCAATGTAATCAGCTATAAACTATAAACATTAAACTATAAACAATAAAATAATAAAAAAATAGCAAAATGAAGTACATTTTTGAAACCCGCATGGCCGTTCGCGATTATGAGTGCGACATTGAAGGCATCGTGAACAATGCCAACTACCTCCACTACGCCGAGCACACACGCCACCTCTTCCTCCGCAGCCTCGGCGTTAGTTTCGCACAATTCCACGAACAAGGCATCGATGCGGTCGTCCACAGCATGAAACTGCAATACAAGATGCCCCTCCGTTGCGACGACGAGTTCATCTCTCGCCTCAATATGAAGAAGGACGGCTTCCGCTACTGGTTCTATCAGGACATCTACCGTGCCAGCGACGAGAAGATCTGCTTCCGTGCCACCGTAGAGCTCGTATGTCTCGTCAATGGCCGTCTGGCCGACAGTTCCGCTTACGACGAAGCTTTCAAGGACTACATCTAAGCTCTCCCTTTCTCTATAAACTCACTGGGGAGCATATCAAACTCCTTTTTGAAGAGTTTTGTGAAATACTTAGGCGTGTTGAAACCAACTTCCATCGATAGTTCCGCCATCTTGATGTCAGGATGTTGACGCATGATGCGGCAGGCCTCCTTCAGACGAATGGAATTGATGAAACTCGTGATGCTCTGTCCCGTCAGAGTGCGTAGTTTATTTTATTATATAAGGTAGAAGAAGAGACACACATGTCGGAGGCAAACCATTACCGCCAACAACAAAGGCCAACTGCGCCAGAACTATGGTTACGACGGCTACAGCGACGACATTCCCATGTGGACAAACTGGGAAGATGCTGTGGCTGACGAAGAAAAAACAAATTAATTTCGTTCATACATAATTTTGGTTAGTAGTTAACGTTATTATTACTAGGCGGAGGGGCAGTCTATGCGACGTAGGCTGCCCCTTTTCAAAAAACAAACTAATATGAGAAGACTACTTATCGCAATTTTCATCCTATCCACCTTGTCGCTACAGGCCAGAAACTGGACAGTCGACGAGGTAAAGAATGTCGTCAGAAAGGTCAATACCTACTGGCAGACCAACAATCCCGCAGAAGTGCGCTCGTTTTGGGACAATGCAGCCTATCATACCGGAAATATGGAAGCTTACAGGCTCTTTTCCGAGGAAGGAGGACAGAGGAAGGAGGAAGGAGAGCAGATGCTCGACTACAGCATCCGCTGGGCAGAGCATAACCAATGGATGGGTGCCACAGAGCCCGACCCCGAAAAATGGAAGTACAAGAAGTATGGCGAAGGACAAGACTACGTGCTCTTCGGCGACTGGCAGATTTGTTTCCAGACATATATTGACCTCTACTACTTCTCGATGGACGAGAAGAAAGTGGCGCGTGCCAAAGAGGTGATGGGCTATGAAGCCGACTCAAGGGTTCACGACTATTGGTGGTGGGCTGATGCGCTCTATATGGTGATGCCCGTAATGACAAAGATGTACAAGCTGACTGGAGAGCGCAAGTATCTTGACAAGCTCTATGAGAACATTCTTTATAGCGATTCCATTATGCTCGACTACGAAACAGGCCTATATTTCCGTGACGGGAAATACGTCTATCCGAAGCATAAGACGGCTTCGGGCAAGAAAGACTTCTGGGCGCGTGGCGACGGATGGGTGCTGGCAGGACTGGCCAAGGTGCTGCAGGATATGCCAGAGACTTATGTCCGCCAGCCGTTCTTTGTTGAGAAATTCACACGGATGGCTCATGCCGTGAAAGCACTACAACAGCTCGAAGGGCATTGGACTCGCTCGATGATGGACCCTCAGCAGGCACCAGGCTATGAGACCAGCGGCACCGCTTTCTTCTGCTATGGTCTGCTCTGGGGAGTGAACCACGGCAAACTATCCAAGAAGGAGTTCGGTCCTACGATTGAGAAGGCATGGAACTATCTGACAACCATTGCCTTGCAGAAAGACGGCAAGGTGGGTTATGTACAGCCCATCGGTGAGCGAGCCATCCCTGGGCAGACTGTTGATGCAAATAGTCAGGCAAACTTCGGTGTCGGAGCATTCCTGCTGGCAGCATGTGAATACGCAAGATATCTTGGCAAATGAGAAATTGGAAAGTCTTTTTGTTGATAGTTTATTGTTTATTGTTTATAGATGATTACTCTAGAGGATCCTCTGTTATTCTGCCGCAGGCTGATGACGCATTCTGGCGCGACTCCATCCCACAGGAGATGCGGCAGAGCTATATCCAATATGGGGAACGGTATTTAGGGAAGTCGTGGACAGCGTTGCCATGGACGGTCTTTGCAGAGAACAAGATCAATGGCAACCGCGTAAACTACGAAGCTGCCTGTTTTGAGAAGCGCCGACAGTTGGCGGCTATAGTCATGGCAGAAATCATGGAGGGGAAAGGACGCTTCATAAACGATATTATCAATGGAGTGGGCAGTTTCTGCGAAGAGACTTGGTGGGGTATACCTGCCCACTACAACAAACGCATCCCTCTGTCTGGAAATCAAGAAGTGGATCTCTTCAATGCAGAGACCGCCAGTCTCGTCGTCTGGACAAGGTACATGTTGGAGAAGCCATTCAATCAGTTCTCTCCAGACCTCTGCCAGCGTATTGACCAAGAGATAGAACGCCGAATTCTCATCCCGGCACTCAAGAAAGACTATTGGTGGAAAACGGCAGGCATGAACTGGAACCCCTGGATTTGTAGTAACTGGCTCGCCTGTGTGCTGATCTGTGAGAAGGATGAGGCACGAAAGGCTGAGGCTATCCGTCAGATCAAGGCTGCCACTCATGCCTTCATAGATGCGTATCCAGAGGATGGCGGTTGCGATGAAGGCCCTGGGTATTGGGATCGCGCCGCTGCCTCGATGTTTGAGATAATGAGATTGTTTACGGTTTACGGTTTACAGTTTACAGATGATTACACTAACGGTCTAGAAGGGCTTGCAAGCAAATCCGCTCGACCCGCAGGGGCGCTTTCCTCAGAAAGAACTATAAACAAAATAAGAAACATGGCCGCTTATGCTTATAGGACATATATCGGCAATGGCTACTGCGTCTGCTTCGCCGATGCCCATGAGAACAAAGCTGTGCAACAGGTGAACATTGTCTATCCCTTCGGACTATGGACGAACGATGCTACGATGCGCCGATTCGCTGCTTATCTGGGACGGGAGAAAGGCATACTCACTAATCCCGCTGCACTTTATGACAAGAGTGGCAATTTTCCCACGTTGGGTCGTGAACTCTTCTTCCTGAGGCATATCAACGTTTTCATGTCCGAACAGCCAAAAGAACCGCTACTGAAAGATGTCTGGCTTCCCGATCTTCAGGTGATGGCCGCTCGCAGGGGAGACCTTTACGTAGCCATGAAAGGCGGCACTAATGGCGAAAGCCACAACCACAACGATGTGGGATCGTTCATTGTCTATGCCTCGACATCAGACAAAAAATCCTCTTCGGTGAGCTCTGGAGAGGTCACTCCCCTGCTCATCGACCCTGCCGTCGGCGAATATACGGCGAAGACGTTCTCCAATGATCGCTATAGTATTTGGACGATGCAGTCGCAGTATCATAACCTGCCTCAGATAAACGGCATTGACCAGAAAGACGGCAAAGAATATGCCGCTCGGATAGTCAGTCACAAAGACGGACAACTCACCCTCGATATTGCAGGTGCTTATCCTGCCGAGGCTGCTGTAAAAACTTGGAACCGTACCGTCCTGACGATGAAATCGGGCATCTATGTCACCGAGGAATACGAACTTCGCGATTTCATCGCGCCTACGCGATTGTTGTTTATCACCACCGTAAAGCCTGAAATCTCACAAAACGCAAGACCCTTTGTGAGGTTAGGCAGCCATCGTATAGACTACAACAGCAGTCAGCTCAGCGCCACCATTGAGGAAATCAGCGACCACCTCGACCCTGTGCTCCAGCAGATGTGGGGTCAGCAGATGTACCGCATCATTCTGACAGTGAAATCGACAAAAACCAAGAATAAAATCAAATACACAATCCGATGAAAATACTATTGACATTGTTGTGTGCAACCATATCTTTGATAGTCAAGAACACAGGGGACATCCAGCGACAAGAGGTAGTAGAAGCTGATCTTCAGACTGTTTACCAACAGCTAGACATAGATACAGATGCCTCACTGATTGTTAAAAATGCCTTTGGTCAAGAGGTCACCTATCAGAAGACCTACGATGGTAAATTGCTACTTTATGTTGCCATACAGCCAGGTAACGAGGCCATTTTCACTATTAGCATAGGGGATCCAATGCCGATGAAATCGCATGTTTTCGGGAACATTTACCATGAACGTGCTGATGATATCACCTGGGAAAACGACCTCGGCATTTACCGTGTATATGGCCCAGCCCTCCAACGTTCTGGTGAGCGGTCATTCGGAACAGATGTCTGGGTGAAGAACACTCCCGAATTAGTTGTAGAGCAACGTTATCAAATGCACATGTGGGGTGTCGCGCAAAGAGACTCTTTGAAGAGTATCGATAGACCAACAGAGGCTAACGAGATTTATGTAGCGACTTCCTTCCACCACGATCACGGACAAGGTTTGGACTGCTACGGTGTGGGAGCCAGTCTCGGCTGTGGTGCTCCCGCATTGATGAAAAATGGAAGATTGCTGTTCCCATATTGTTACAAAACCTACAAAATCCTCGACAACGGCCCGCTCCGTTTCACGGTAGAACTGGCATACAACACCACAGAAGACGGTGTAACAGAGCATCGTCTCATCAGTCTCGACCGTGGTTCACACTTCAATCGCATGACGGTATGGTACGAGGGTATCAAAGAGCCTATATCGTTTGCCACTGGCGTCGTGTTGCACGGTGAAAACCACTTGCTGCTCGACAAACGCTATGTACTATATGCCGACCCAACCGATAACCCAAAAGTTCACCAGTCGCAGATCTATGTAGGCACCCTATTCCCCAATAGTATTGACGAGACCCTCATGCTGAAAGGCGAATTCAATCATGGCCTCGGTGTTTTGCACAACTATCTTGGCAAGCCCTATATCTACTATTTCGGCTCTGCCTGGAGCTGCTATGATGTCCGTACTATGGCACAATGGAAACTCACTGCCGAAGAATTTCTCCAAAATCTCACAAACCCACTAAAAATCCGTATAAAATGAAAAAAGCATTATCCGTATTTATCTTGACGATGGTCTGTGCCTTATGGAACCCCAACACTACCTATGCCACCCAGACATTCAAGATTGGACAGAAGACTTTTCTACTCGATGGAAAACCTTTTGTGGTAAAGGCCGCAGAGATGCACTATCCCCGTATCCCACGTCCTTATTGGGAACATCGTATCCAGATGTGCAAAGCACTAGGTATGAACACCCATCTGCTCGTCATCGACCTCGGCTCAGAACAGACCATCACGGCACTCGAATACCTGCCTCGTGCAGAGCAGAATGCTCCCGGCTGTATTAAGGACTACCGTATCTTCATCTACTAAACAAATAAAAAATCTCAAATCATGAAAAGAGTTTTCCTGATTATTGCAGCCCTCGCGCTGCTCCTGCCTACAGAAGCAAAAAAGAAACAAACAGTTCAGCAAACCGACCGTGAATACTGGGTGTCCCTTGCCTGGAAGCTAGCCCAGCCTGTGCTGGAGAACATGGCCAAGGGCGAACTGCAGAAGAACATGCAGACCGAATTCTCACCCTCGTTCGACAACCGCGACCGATCCGTGGTCTATATGGAGACCTTTGGCCGACTGATGGCCGGCATCGCCCCTTGGCTTACATTACCCGACGACAACACCGCCGAGGGGAAACAGCGTCAACAGCTCCGAGAATGGGCCCTCGCCGCCTATAAGAACGCCGTCGACCCCTCTTCACCAGACTACCTCTGCTGGGGCAAAGCCGGTCAAAATCTCGTTGATGCCGCCTACATCGCCGAGTCATTCCTCCGTGCCTGGGACACCCTTTGGATGCCACTCGACAATGTGACAAAGCAACGCTATATCAAGGAGTTCCAGGGCATGCGCAAGATTGATCCGCCCTACACCAACTGGTTCCTCTTCTCCTCCACCATCGAAAGTATGCTGGCTAAAGCCGGTGCTCAGTATGATGAGTTCCGTGTGAACACCGCCTGCCGCAAGGTGGAAGAGTGGTACGTAGGCGACGGCTGGTATGCTGATGGTCCCGTCTTCGCCTTTGACTATTATTCCAGCTACGTCTTCCACGCCATGTATCTCGAGACCCTTCAGGCGATGGTCGACGCGAAGGCGAATACCCGCCTCGACTATCAGAAATATTACGACCGTGCCTTGAAGCGTGCCCAGAAGTATGCCATCATTCTCGAGAGATTTATCTCACCCGAAGGAACCTTCCCCGTTATCGGCCGTTCCATCCCCTATCGCATGGCCGCCTTGCAGCCATTGGCCCTGATGGCGTGGTATCAGAAGCTGCCTTCAGAACTGTGCAACGGCCAGGTACGCGCCGCTCTGACGAAGTCACTCCACCGAATGTTCGACTATCAGGAGAATTTCAATGCCGGCGGCTACCTGACTATCGGTTTCTGCGGTTCACAGCCTGAGACCGCCGACTGGTACACCAACAATGGCTCGCTCTACATGACATCGCTCTGCTTCATGCCCCTTGGACTGCCTGCCACGCATCCCTTCTGGACAGATGCCCCGCATCCTTGGACACAAGTAAAAGCCTGGGGAGGGCAGCCCTTCCCTAAAGATCATCGCTGGGCAGACGATATCCACACCCGCGACAAGTGGTAAGCAAGTCGGTTAGTACTCGTACAATTTGATATGGAGAATCTTCCATTCGCCGCATGAGATGCGGGCATGGCGGCCCTGATGGTCCTGATCACCATTCTCACGGCGTAAATAGCGGAGCTGGCCCAAACTGTCGACACGCACTTCGTCAACGAAGCCAATCCCCTTCCGTTTACCTAAGAAACGGTTGGGGATTGACTTTTGTTCTTTCGAAGGTTTCCCTTCAGCTACGAAACCATCCTCACCCAGTTCTTTCTCTTCTTCGAACTGCTTCTCGTATTCAGTTGCAAAACTGACAACGATACCCGAACCTGCGAGCAGATACTCGTCCTTGGCCAGACGCAGCAGCATTGCCCCGCCTTCGGGCCATTCTGAGCCGTCGGTAGCACGCGGATCCCAAGGGAGCGTAAAGAAGTGACGGCAAGTGATGACCGTCTTGTCATCAATGATTGTACGCTCCTTGTCCTGCTGGTCAAAAAGCAATCCCCAGCGTCTGTACGATGAGGCCTCTCTCAAGTCATACACCTGACGAATCAAACGGTATGCTTCTGTCACGGACGCTGTACTTTGGGGTTCGCTTTGGTCGATGGCAAATGGTGAGAAACCAATCGCCCGATGCTCGCCGAAAACATACAATGCCCTGACGCCGCTGTTCTCACAGCATCGGCTTTCGGGAACGAACAGCTGGTTGTCGGGCAGGGCATAGCGATCTGCCCAGCCCTTGAAGCCCGTGTCGTAAATGTCAGGAGCCAACAGGTCGATGCTCGGGGCACCGGCATGCCAGAAATCTGCCAGGTGTGCCAGCGGTCCTGCCGAGGGATACTGTCCTGGCTGTCTGCCACGACTGTTCATTGCAGCATTCACATAAAGCGGCATGTCATAGATTGAACGTGCAGTCTGAGCCAGCTGCTCCACATATTTCGCATAGTGGTAGGCCATGAATTTCTCCTCACCATAGGGATCGTCACCGAAGCATTCCCGCCAAGTCTTTCTCTGACGGAGTCCCAAAGTTTTCCACAGTACTTTCGGGATGGGGGCGTCGTAGGTATTCTCTGCTAAAGGCGAGTGGTCGCGGGCTGCCTCCAGCATACCTATTTCGTTCTCTATCTGCAGCATTATAACAGTGCCAATGCCTTTGTCCTTCTCCGCCAAATGGCGCATAAAGGCTGTGAAGGCTTTGTTATCTGCCTGCAGCACGTTCGCTGAAAAGCAACTGGCTATCTCCATCGGTTTGCCAGTCTTCGTCATCGCCCTCGGAAACCGCTTCGTGTCGGTTTTGAACCACAAGGGTGCATAGCAGCTCATCGAGTTCTTCCATGCACCAAACCAGAGGAAAATGACCTTCAAGCCGTTCTCACGGGCCTTGTCGATGACGCGGTCGGTCAGTGTGAAGTCAAACCGACCCTCCGTCGACTCCAACAGTTCCCAATAGGCAGGCACCAGGACCGTGTTCAGTCCCAGTGCCCTCATCCTAGGCATCACATTGTCAATATCTTCCACACAGGTGACTGCGCTATTGCTAAGCTCTCCACCAAGGATGGGAAACGGAAACGACACCTGTCGGGCCTGCATCTGCCAGCCGAACCATATCACGACAAATAAGACAACCAGCTTCTTCATATCATCTGTTATAGCCACATTCGGGATTCTCGTACATGGTGATGGGAATCCTAAACTTCATCATCTCATCGAGGTTGTGGACGGGATGTTCCATGTCTTGCGGGATGGGTCGATGGGAGAATGTCTGGAAATAGAGCAGGCAAGCGTCGCGCCACCACTCGGCATCACGGGTCTGAATGCGAAGCTTGCGTTGCACTTCGTCGAAGCGCTGACGATCTACAAAGGGCTGCATGGCATCCCATACAGCCAAGAAGCGACGCGTATCGCGGACTCCTTCATCATACTTGTGACAAAGTTCTTCCCAGAACGTGCGTCCACTCTTCATGCGACGATCCCAAGGTACATGGTGGAACCACGCCAGCAGGTTTTCCGGGCAGGTATTGATGTCATTATACAGCCGGCAAAGGTCTTCAGGGTATTGCTTGACATTGGCCGAGCCCTTCAGCGTACGGTCAAAGCCCAGACCTATACTGTCGGCTCGATGGTAATAAGGAGGTGTCCAGTCTGCTCTCACGCCTTGCGGCTGATACCAAGGCTCAGGCCCGTAGTGATGACCTCCGGCAAAAATGTGATGGATGCCCAAGGGCATCATGTAGTTGACACAGGCCTCCCGGCTGTCGAGCATGAGCTTGACTAATTGAGAAAAAGAATTATCCTTCACATCAAAGGTCTGTGAAAGCCATTCCTCTGCAATCTCCTTCGGCGAGAGTGCCGGATTCCAAGCCAGGCGCCCAAAGGCATACCAGTTGGATTGTGCGAAGTGGTGACCACACCAGTTCGTATCGTCACCGATGTTGGCCACACCGGCCATTGCCTTCAGACTTGCAGGTTTCACAAAGGAGAAGAATTCAGTCCACATGGGAGCGAGATAGGCCAGATGGTTAGCAGCACCAAGATATTCCTGCGTAATCTGGAACTCTACCATCATCGGTGTCTTCTGCATGGCGGTGAACAGCGGACTGTAAGGCTCGCGCGGCTGGAAGTCGATGGGACCGTTCTTGATCTGGATGATGACATTGTCGGCAAACTGCCCGTCGAGTGGCATGAACTCCTCGTAGGCCTGGTTAGCGCGATCCTTGCTTTGGGGATTATAGACAAAGGCCCTCCACATCACAATACCTTTGTGGGGCTTGAGCACACCGGCCAGCATGTTGGCACCGTCGGCATGCGAACGTCCGAAGTCTTGAGGCCCTGGCTCACCCTCGGAATTAGCCTTCACGAGAAAGCCTCCGAAGTCGGGAATGAGCCGATAGATCTCGCCCACCTTCTCCTTCCACCAGCCAACGACCTCGGCATTGAGCGGGTCAGCAGTCTTTAGTCCGCCCAGCTTGATGGGCGAGGCGAAGTTGATGGAGAGATAGACGCGGATGCCATAAGGGCGCAGCTGATCGGCGATGGACTTGGCCTTCTGAAGGCTCTCGGCAGACAATGCCTCGGGCTTGGCATTCACATTGTTGAGCACGGTGCCATTAATCCCGATAGAGGCATTGGCACGTCCATAGATCTTCATGCGTTCAGGGTCGGGATTCAAGAAGATGCTCCTGCCCGCAAAGCCCCGCTCTACAGTGCCATTAGGATTATCCCAGTGATTAAGGATGCGGAGGTCATAGGCTGGCTGCTCGCTGATATCGAGGTTGCTGCAAGACTTCCCCGTCTGCTGTAGGCGCAGTAAGTGATAGGCTCCGTATAGCAGACCTGCATCGCTAGAGGCGGCAATCACGGTCTTTCCACCCTGGCTCTTAATGGTATAGCCATCACGTGCCAGACTCTTCTGTTTCTTCAGTACCACAGGACCACCCTGCCAGTAGGTTTGTAACTCTGTCATGGCCGTACCCTTGACTCCTGTAATCGCGACAGCGCTGCTGGCAGGGTCGAGGCGCAGCCACAATCGGCTACCGTCTTCGTCAGTAGCAGCGACACTCCATCCCGCCACCAGCAGAACGAGTGTAAAGATAAAGATTCTTTTCATTGTTATATCACTTCTTGTTGAAACTATCGGCAAAGATAATAAAAATAGGTGAATGATGATGGTATTTGCCGAGAAATTTAGGATTGTTTATCATCAGAACCGGTGATTTGGTAATTAATCGGGGGAGAGCGTATTTTGCCCTCCCCCAACGTTGCTTACTAACTAATGCGGAATTAATTACCTAATATCTACCTATATGCGGGGTTCTGATAAGCCACTTTCTCTTCGTCTGACATCTTCATACCGTCAAGCTGACCCTGAGGGATAGGACGGATGTAGTAGCCAGCGGGAATATCGCGCTTGAAGGTCTCCAAATCCTTATCGGTATAGCCACTGCCGGCGATGCGATAAGTAGTAGCACGCTCAGCCCACTTCTGGGTACGAACAAGGTCGTACCAACGGTAACCCTCACCCCAGAACTCACGGCTACGCTCGTCAAGGATGTAGTCGATGGTAATGGTAGCAGGTGTAGCAGCCAGCATAGCTTCTGTATTATCAACAGATACAGCTACATTGTCGTTCTGAGAGAAGGTCTGCTTACCGGCACGGGCACGGAGCACATTAACCAGATCCTTGGCTTCGGCATTCTTGTTGAGTTTAACAGCTGCTTCAGCAGCCAACAAATAGAACTCAGAGAACTTGGCAACACTCCAAGGACGAGGGCTACCACCGTTCACCTTTGAACCAAGACCGCCATTGTTATCAGTACGATAGATACCGAGTTTCCAGTTAATGGGATACTTCTTACGGCTAATGTGGTTGACAGCTACTACGAAGTCAGGACGACCAGCCATCTCACCAAAACCAAGCTTACCATCAGCGCCAGTGTAGTTGATTTTGCTATCCTCGCTCTCAGGAACCCAGCTGAAATAAACCTCGTTAGGATAAACCTTCTCGCCATTGGCACCGAATACATAAGGCTCGGTATTGCCGGCCTTCTGCCAATTGGTGTGATAGCGCAGGGTGAAGGTTGCGTCATAGCGGGAGTCGATAGCCTTGACAGCATCTTCCCAGACACCGCCCTCCATGAAGTTGTCGGCGATAGGAGCCATACGTGTCCAAGGACGTCCGAGAGCCTGTACGGCCTCACGCTGAATAGGATTGATTGTGGCACCAGAGGCTGCCTTAGCTGTCATCTCGGTATAGTTCCAAGTCTCCATCCAATATGCAAAGTTTTCAGGAGAACCGCCACTACCCCAACCATAACCGGCACCACCGTTACCATACTTCTCGTTCTCGTCGTGGTCGGCATAGAGCATAATCTCTGAATTACGGTCGTTGGTAGCTACATTCACATCGTAGAATGTGGGCTGCAGTTTGTAGGGGCCAGGATTGTCAATAGCCTGCTTCGCTGTGTCATAAGCCTTCTGGAAGTAGCTCTGGGCTTCGCCGGAGTTGCGCTGAGCCTCAGGATAGGTTGGGATGTTGTTGGGGTTCTCCAGCCACCATGCGTAGGTCAGATAAGCCTTTGAGAGATACAGACGGGCTACATTCTTGGTAACAGTACCCGTAAGACGGGGATTTTCAGGCAGGTCGGCAACAGCCTTCTCAAGGTCGCTGAAGATAGCAGCATAAACCTCGGGTACAGTGTTGCGTACAGAAGTACGGACGGTAGAGGTGTTGAACTTCAGTTCACCTGCACCCAAATCGAGGGGCACACCACCGTAGGTCTGAACTAAGAGGAAATAGTCGAAACCACGGAAGAAATAGGCCTCGGCTAACAGAGAAGCATCGATACCAGCCTCAGCACCATTCTCAATGATACCGCTGGCTGTGTTGATATTGGGGAATAATGTTCCCCAGATAGAGCCGGCGATGGAGTTTGTGGGAGTCATCTGTCCCACACCCGAGAGGTCGGCATCTTTGAAGTTACCGTCGGCAGACTGTGCATAGGTATATTCATCGGTACCTGTCTCAACACTATTCAGGAAGTAACCATTGCCATAGAAATAGCGCAGATGAGCATAAAGCGATGTCAAACCGCCCTCAATACCCGCCTTCGTATTGAAGAATGTCGGGTCGAACTGGCTGCGCGGCTGCTCGTCGAGCACACTGTTGCAGGACGTCACGGCTGTAGAGAGACCACAGCAAACTAAACCCGCAGCAAGGAAATATTTAATGCTTTTTGTTTTCATACACTTGAATAATTATAATAACTTCAATATTTCAATTCTTCAATCTTTCAATTTTAGAATGTTACGTTAAGACCAAACAAGAAGTTGCGAGTAGCAGGTGTATTGTAACCCACGATTGGCATCTTGTGCTTGCCAGAGTACTCTCCGTAAGCCACAGCCGTATTCTGGTTTGCCCAAGAGTTGGTCTCAGGATCGAGTCCGCTCTCATTATTGAACGGTGAGAAAAGTACAAACGGGTTCTGAACCGTAGCGTAGAGACGCAGACGGCTGATGCCGAAGTCCTTAATGCACTTCAGGTTGTCGAAATTGTAGCCAAGAGTAATGGTGCGGAACTTCAGATAACCAGCATTGAAGTAACCAAGAGTTGAACCATACTTGGGGTTATCACCACTCTGCATACCGCCGGGTTTCGGATACTTGGCACCTGTGTTCTCCGGTGTCCAGTAGTCCACATCGAGCTGTCCGCGGCGACCTGTCAGCATGTTCAAGTAACCATTAGAAGAGTGGATGGCAGAAATCAACTTACCACCAATCTGGAAAGCTCCAATCACAGTCAAGTCAAAGCCCTTATAACCAACAGTCGTATTGAAACCTCCGATGAGATCGGGCTCCATGCTCATAATCTGACGGTCTTCAGCACCGATGGCGCGAGTTGGCAGACCGTTTGCATCATAGTCGCCAGTGTACTTTACTTTAATCATACCAATGTTACCACCGGGCTCGAGGATGTTCAAAGCAGCCTCTTCACCAGCCTGATACAGTCCTTCGTACTCATAGTCATAGATAACATCGATAGGATAACCTACGAACCAGCGGTTAGCTTCGTCACGCTCTTGCTGTACTGTTCCGTCAGGAAGAACGATAGGCTCTGTACCCGTCAACTTTGTCAGCTTGTTGCGGTTGGCATAGAGGTTGATACCTGCCTCCCAGTTCCAACCGTTCTTGTTGTCGATGATAATACCATTCAGGGTCAACTCAAAACCTTTGTTCTCGGTATTACCGATATTGCCCGTGTAACTGCCTACACCCGAGGTAGAAGGCAGAGAAACGTCGAGCAAGATGTCGTTGGTCTTCTGAGTGTAATACTCAAACGATCCATAGAGGCGGCCGTTGAACAATGAGAAGTCAAGACCAAAGTTCCAGGTCTTAGAGTACTCCCAGCCCAGTTCTGGGTTAGGCAGTGCGTTCACATAGTAACCTGCCTTGTAGGTATCGCCGAAGTTATAATTACGAATGGCCAGTCCACCAAGAGTTGAATATGGGTTGATACTCTGGTTAGAGGTCTCACCATAACCAACGCGCAGTTTCAGGTTGTCCACCCATTTCACATTCTCCATGAAGCTCTCACGGGCAATGTTCCAACCTGCGCTGACAGCGGGATAAGTATGCCACTTGTGTCCAGGAGCCAAACGTGAAGAAGCATCGGAACGGAGGGCAGCAGAAATCATGTACTTGTTATCGTATGAATACATGACACGACCCATCCATGATACGAGTCCACTCTGCCAATAGTTGTAGTTGTTAAGGTTCACCTCGCCCGTAGCCTTGTCGAGTGCATAGTATTGGAAATAATCTGCGGGAATACCCTGTGCTGATGCACCTGTAGATTCGTAAGTGGTCTCCTCAGCAGAATACATTCCAACTACATTTATATTATGCTTACCAAAAGCACGATCATAGGTAAGCAGATTCTCAATAGCCCAGTTGCGTGTCTGGTTCTCAGAGATACCACCACCGTTAATTGCATTCTCGTCCTTGTTGTTCACACCCGTACCAGTGAAGTTTCCGCCCTTAGAACTGCGGTAGTTCAGGCCGATGTTGATGCGATAGCTCAAACCTTCAATCCACGGACACTTCAACTCACCGAAGAGTGTATTGTAAGAACCAATACCCTTGTTCTCGTTCAGCCATACTTCCTTATCACGCTCAACAGTCTCCTTGGTGACAACACTTTGGTCATCGGCAGGGAGAGTAACATAGCGCTTCAAATTACCATTCTCGTCGTAAGGGCTGGCCAGCGGACTCTTACTCAGTACGCCGTACATATCATTCACACCCTGAGTCTTGCGATAGCTGTTATTGGTGCTCAAGCCGAAACGGAAATACTTGCCTACCATCTGGTCGAAGTTACCGCGAACGGAGATACGATCATAACCTTCTGTGGGAACGACAGACTCGTCATGATAGTAACCTGCACCAAAGCTGTAACTACCACCGTTGGTACCACCAGCCACACTCACGTCGTGATTGTAGGATACACCTGTCTGATAGTACAAATCCTGCCAGTCGGTACTTGTATTATCATTTTCGTCAAGTGAATTCTTATAAATACCTGCATATTGGCGGAACTTAGAGAAAGTAGGACCATCCATCATTGGATACTTGTGGAACACCTTCTTAAAGCTTACATAACCGTTATAGCTTACCTTGGCAGGCGTACCCTGAGCACCCTTCACAGTGGTGATGATGATCACACCGTTGGCACCACGAGAACCGTAAATGGCGGTGGCAGAGGCATCCTTCAGGATATCCATCGACTTGATATCTGCAGGATTGATATCAGAGAGCTGACCCATGAAGGGAATACCGTCGAGCACAATCAGAGGGTCATTAGAAGCACTCAGTGAGCGCTGACCACGGATACGGATCTGCATCTCCTCACCCGGCTTGGTAGATGTCTGTGTCATGAGCACACCAGCCACACGACCTTGCAGGGCCTGAGCGGCGTTAGTTGCTGCCACCTGGTTCAACTTATCACCGCCAATGTTGGCCACAGAACCTGTCACGGCCTCACGACGCTGAGTACCGTAACCGATGACCACCACTTCATTCACCACGTGACCATCTTCTTTAAGGTTCACGCGCATACCGTCGGCGGCCTTCACCTCCTGAGTGATATAGCCGACATAGGTAACGACGAGCATTGTGCCCGGCTGTACATTAAGAGAGAAGTTACCATCATAATCGGTAACCGTACCGTTGTTGGTACCTTTCTCCATGACCGTGGCACCGATCAGCGGACCCTGAGAGTCTGCCACATGACCGGATACCTGCTTCGTTTGCTGAACGGAAGCCACTGACTCAGTAGCTGCCGAAGCCTGCTGTGCGCTGACCATGCCTAGGAAGCATAAGCCAACAAACAGGGCTGTTTTCTTTGCTTTGAAACTCATACGTTTGGTTTAGTTAGTTAATTATTTAATAAAAAAGAAAATCTGCCGCAAAATTAGACAGATTTCCCTTTTCAGACTTCCACGTATGTTTCGTTTCGTTTCAAATTTGTGTCATCCTCCCTTTTTTCGCTCCATATACTCTGTCGGAGAGACTCCAAACTGCTTTCGGAAGACTGTAGAGAAGTGTGCCAGGTTACTAAAGCCTACAGTATAGGCCACCTGTGTGACATTGATTTTCTGTTCCTCTAAAAGACGTACGGCCTGTTCAAGGCGTATGTTTCTTACAAACTCACTGACTGGCAAACCTGTCATCTCCTTCATCTTACGATGCAGCTGGGTGCGGCTGATTCCCACCTCTGATGTTAGAGTATCCACACTGAAGTCGCTATCAGACAAATGCTTGTTCACCACCTTCATAATGCGCTCCATCAGTAGTTCGTCATTTCCCTTTACCTGAGTTTCCACCACCTTGTCCTTCTGCTGCTGACTACCGGAATATTTACCCTTCAGCCGCAAGTTCTTGCTAATAAGGTTGTTGATGACCACATGCAGCTCTTCCATATCAAACGGTTTGGCCAGGAAGGCGTCGGCTCCTTTCTCCAAACCTTCCAGACGGTTGGCGACATCACTTTTCGACGTCAACATCACCACGGGGATGTGGCTGATATTCATATTCGTCTTGATCATCCGCAACAACGTGAAGCCATCCATCTCGGGCATCATGACATCGCTCACCACCAGATCGTACTGCTTGTCGTCCTGAGCACTCAGCAGTCGGCGCAAAGCCTCACGGGCACTAGTGACGGGAGTGATATGATAGAAGACACCCAACTCCTGCTGGATATACTTGCCTATCTCTTCGTCATCGTCAACGATCATCACCCGGTAGTTAGACTGGGCTTTCGAGCGCGCCGTCTTCTCTTTTTCCTCAGACACCAGCATCTCTTCGGCCGAAAGATGACTGCGGCCCAATGGTAGCCGCACGGTAAAGACACTGCCCTGAGAGCCCTCACGGTGGGAGGCCTCTATAGTGCCGTGATGCATCTCCACCATCATCTTACAGAGGTTCAACCCAATGCCTGTGCCCTCAATGTGCAGTGACCGCGAGCTGCTGCCCTGATAGAATCGGTCGAATATCTTATGTAGATCGCCTCTGATGCCCATGCCATTGTCGATGACCTGCAACACAGCTGTCTGGTCGGGTCCTTCGCCAACGCGAACCTCTATCTCGCCGCCGTCGTAGGTGTACTTGAAAGCATTCGACAGCAGATTGTCGACTACCTTATCGAGAGCCGTACGGTCGAGCCACACCTTCAGCTGGTCTACTTCTGGCGAATAGCGGAACGTCATATTCCTTTCGTTGGCGGTATACTCGTATGACTTAAGGATATTGCCCACATACTGCACGATATCGGTCTCCTGGCACTGCAGCTTCATCTGCTGCTTGTCGATTTTACGGATGTCGAGAATCTGGTTAACGAGGTTCTGCACTCGCTGTGCATTGTGCTCGATGGTCTTCAGTTCCAACTTCACCTCGCTGTCAAGGTCGCGCTTCAGCAACTTATGGAGCGGGCTCATAATCAATGTGAGAGGCGAACGGATGTCGTGGGTGGCATTGATAAGGAACTTCATCTTCTCCTCGTCAAGTTCCTGTCTTCGTCTACGGAGATAAGTCCACAACAGGAGTCCAAATACCAACAGCGCTATTAATATATAAATAAGGTACGCCCACGCGGAACGGTACCATGGTGCCCTGATGGTGATACGATACACCTGAGGCTCTGTGTATGTGCCGTTGTCATAGGCCCTGACTTCCAGTTCATATGCCCCGGGCTCCAGATGCGTGAAAGGGATTCTGTTTCGCCCGGACATCGTCTGAGTCCATTCCTTACTGCCATTCAGACGGTACTCATAGACCACGTTCTCTGCGTTGGAGTAGTTCAGCAGCGAAAACTCCATCGTAAAATAGTTGTCGAGATACGACAGTTGGAACTGGTCGCTCTGTTCCAAAGCCTTCGTGATGACGAGTTCGCCGTCAGAGCGCGTATGACAGTTCACCGGGACACCACCTATCAAGAAGTTGGTCAGATGGACGGTGTTGTGACGGGTCTCACTGCTTCTCAGAGCAGACGGCTGGAACGAGGTGATACCATCGCTGATGCCGAAGCAGATGTCTCCGTCTGCCTTCATAAGGGTGATGCCCGCTACATATTCACGTGATGTCAGCCCGTTGCCATAGACATGAGCGATAAACCTGCGCTGGCTGCTCTGATACTGCCAAATGCCCATAGAGGTGCTGCACCACAAGTCGCCGAAACTATCCTGCATGATTCCACAGACGACCTTGTCAGCTAATGGCTCTGCTCCTGGGAAGGCCACGAAGTCTCCTTTCTGGCTATCATAAAGGAAAAGGCCGGTGTCGGTGCCCACTACAATGCGGTGACGCTCGTCCATTCCTGCTGACGCACCTACCCGTGGTCTTTCATAGAGGGCTGTCACACTTTTACCCTCCAATAGCACCTCCCAGCCATAAGGTCTGAATGTATCGTTGTCAGGATCATAGCAGCATAGGTTCGATGAGGTTCCCACCCATAGTTTCCCCCTACTGTCGATCATCATCGACATCACCCAGTTGTTGTGTAGCCTCCCCTTCTCTTCGTTGGTCTGACGCATATTGAAGTTGCGAAGCTCCTTGGTTCTCAGATCATACATGCAGAATCCCTTTGAATAGGTCGAGAAATAGAGGCGCCCTTTCCCATCATCAGTCATGACATTGATATAATCGCTGTCAAAGTCAACTTCTTTCTTGTAAGCCCCTGTCAACGGATTGTATGAATAGAGCCCTTTGCTTGATCCTATCCAGTAATGCCCCTGCTTGTCGCGATAGAGGGAATAGGTATTTGAGGGAGAGTCAGGATGGCTGACAATCTTCCCGTTGGAATCGAAGCCGAAGATGCCGTTATTCTGCACAGCGCACCACGTCATGCCGTTATCACCCTGACATACTGATGTCACCGACCCTCCAATGCTGACGTTCTGGGCAGAGAAGCCCCATGTGGAAAATTGCGGTTCATGCTGCGGCAGCAACAGTAGCCCGCGCTTGAGACAGCCCACCCAGAGGTTGTCTTGATTATCCTCAAAGAGTGCCCACACATTCGACGTGCTCAGGTCGAACGAACCGCTCACATATTCATAGCGCTGCAACACCCGTGAATCCCTGGGCACCCAGCAAAGCCCCTGCCCCAGAGTCCCTATAAACAAATTGCCTTTCTTGTCGAGCAGGGCACTTCTCAACTGCACATTCTCACTTCCCAGAATGCTTGTATCGATGAAATCGGTCTGCAGTTCTCCGTTCTTATAGTAGGCCAGACCTTTGCGGCACACCATCAGCACACCGCCCTCATAATTGATGAAATCGGTCACGGTGCCTAAAGGCGACTCGAGTGTATGTATCGAGTGATGGCTATCATTCATCCTGATGGAGACAGTCGGGGCAGAGCCTGCCTTCCAGAAATTCCCCATTTCATCGATAAGGATGTGGCTGAAATAGTCTGTGTCACCCGGTTTTGCATAGTTATGGACAGAGTCCATCCTCATCGTGCTCAGGTCAACACGGTACAAACCGTAGCCCGCCGTTCCCACCAGCAGATGGTGATCGTCTTCCTGCAATATGTCATTAACTCGTGCCGGCCTGTTGTTGGGGAATTTAAGCCGTTCAAACTCGTCGTTGGCACTGTTATATCGGCAGATGCCTGTACCGCATCCAATCCAAAGCGATCCTTGACTGTCAAGAAACAGCGACACCACGTTGTTGCTGTTGATCGAGGCAGGGTTGTCCTTATCGTGCAGGTAGTTAGTAAACCTGTAACCGTCGTACTTGTTGAGCCCATACTCTGTAGCAACCCAGATATAACCGGTCTTATCCTGACAGATAGCCGTTATCTGATTGCTCGACAACTGATCCGATGTATAGAAATGCTGCGTCTGAGCCGAAGCGGTAAGAAAGGAGAAATAAAAAAAGAATAGTAGTAACAGTTTTTTTCTCATCATATAGTTAGCGTTAGTATAGTTATAAGTAAAAGACGCTTTCATTGCCCATATTAAAGAGCAGGTCGAGAATAGACAAGTTCGCCAAGAACCCGTTCTTTTGCTGCCATACCTGGTAATAGGGCCTTGATTCGAAGTCGGGGTCGGCCTCTGGATTCTTGGGGCGGATAGCGGAGCGATAGTCGACACTTTGTGAAGTGTGGAGTGTGGAGTGTGGAGTGAGATTACTTTCTGATGCAGATGCTACGGCAGAATCAACTCTTTGAGTATCCTCACTCCACACTCCACATTCCACACTCCACGATTTACTATAGTTTACTCTCGGTTGAATATCGATCAGTTCGCACATTTTGACTCGGATAGCCTCGTTGAAATCGAGCAGATAATCCCACCGTTTTTCATAGAAAGGGCGGATATCGTCCTGATAATACTCAAAGAATGGGCTCTCGCCATATGCACTCTGCAAAGCATTCCAGTGTAGATGCCGCCAATTGCCATGATCGCTGATGCGGATATCCTTTATATAGTTTACAGTTGAAAGTCTTTCAATAGGTACTGTCAACGCCTGAATCCCCTGAGTCGTAGCAATGAGACAACGATTGCGGTAAGTCTGCTTCTGGAAGCTCTCCCACTGTTCAATCTGAACACATTCGGCCCTATACAGCTTCTGATACCACTGTATGGGACCGAAATAGGTCGTACTGAGGAGAACTTGCTTCATATTTTTATTTGTTTACAGTTTACGGTTTACAGTTTACAGATGATAACCGAGCAAAGCCTTTCTTTTCCACAAAGGAAGCAGCAGAGTAATCATCTGTAAACTGTAAACCGTAAACTGTAAACAAAACATTAAAAACCTTTTGTAACTACTTAATATTATCCACAATCCTTCCGAGTCTGCTCCAACGGATGCCACCCAAGCCATGACGGTCAGGATCGCTTGACCACCAGATGAAGATAGGTTTGCCCACGATATGATCCTCAGGCACGAATCCCCAATAGCGGGAGTCAGCCGAGTTATGACGGTTGTCGCCCTGCATCCAGTAGTAGTCCATCTTGAAGGTGTACTCCTTAGCCTCCTGACCGTTGATGAAGATCTTTCCGTCGCGAATCTGCAGGTCGTTGGCCTCATACACCTTGATGGGGCGTTCGTAGACGGCGATGTTATCGAGTGTCAGAGCGATGGATTCGCCCTTTTTAGGAATCCAAACCGGTCCGTAGTTGTCCCTTGTCCAATGCTTGTTACCGTTCAGCGGATAGATTTCCAATTCGTTGGCATCAGTATTCAGCACGACACTCTCAACGATGTCCTTGTGAGCCTGAAGTACAGTTAAGGCATGCTTCGTCAGCGGCATATAGCCCAAGGTATTCAGGCTCGTCAGGTCTTCCATCGAGATACCTAGTTCTTCCATCAAGTCGTCGGGAATGGCCCTTTTCAGTTTTACACGGTAGGTGTACTGCACATTCTCGGGCTCCTTGTTGGCTTTTCCGTCGAGATAGACGATATGATTGCGTATCTCGAGTGTCTGTCCTGGCAGTCCTACACAACGCTTTACGTAGTTCTCCCGACGGTCGGCAGGACGGGTAATCACCTCCCCGTATTCCTGCGGATTCTGACGGATGGCTTGACGCCCGGCCTCATAGATAGCATTGAAATACTTGACCCTTGTCTCTGCCGTGAGAGAATCAGGATCAGGACGGTTTGGATAGAGCTGATAGCCAATGCCGTAGCACATCTGATAGTAGTCGTAAGCCTGATACTGGGGAGCGGAGCAAAGTGTGTCACCGGCAGGGAAATTAAACACCACGATATCATTCAACTGAACGTCGCCCAACCCCTTCACACGACGGTAGTCCCAATGAGGCCAGTCCAAGTAGCTCTTGCACTCCACCACAGGCAGCGTGTGTTGCGTCAGCGGCATCGTCAGCGGCGTCTGTGGGATACGGGGACCGTAGCTCACCTTCGACACAAACAGGTAGTCACCTGTCAGCAGCGACTTCTCCAGAGAACTCGACGGAATCACGTAGTTCTGGAAGAAGAACTGGTTGATGAAATAAACAGCCACGAGGGCAAATACCAAGGCATCGACCCACGACATGACGAACTTCACGGGTTTTTCGGCTTCCTTCCACCACTGCCACTTGATCTTCTTCGTAATGTAGATGTCATAGATGAACGGCACCACCAGCAGTCCCCACCACGACTTTACCCAATAGAGGAACAGCAGGTAAAGAACCAGCACAACGATAAACTTCGCCCACTGTACCTTTGGATTGAATTCTTTATTCTTCATTTTTTTTATAGTTTAAAGTTTATAGTTTATAGATGATATGTTTATAGGCAGATTACAGAGCAGCATTGACGGGCTTGCCAAGTAATCAACTATAAACAATAAACTATAAACCATAAACATTATTTAAAATTTAAACATATCACTGATTGTCAGCAGTCCCTGATGCTCCTTCGTATACTCGGCAGCCAAAACAGCACCAAGGGCAAAACCCTTGCGACTATGGGCTTCGTGGGTGATGGTAATCAGGTCGGCATCGGAGTCATAGCGGATTGTGTGGATGCCAGGCACCTCACCACGACGGATATTGTCCACACGGAGGAACTTCGTGTCTGTCGTGCCCTCCTTCCAGGCCTCCTTACGGTCGATACGTTCCACGATCTCTTCAGCCAGGGTAATGGCTGTACCAGAGGGATGGTCAAGCTTATGTACGTGGTGTGTCTCTTCCATTTCCACATCGTATTGCGGAAACTGGTTCATGATCTTCGCCAAATAACGGTTCACGGCAGAGAAGATGGCCACGCCGATGCTGAAGTTTGAGGCCCAGAAGAGCGTTTTACCTTCACTACAGGCCTTGCGCACCTCGACAACGTGATCCCTCATCCAGCCAGTAGAGCCACTCACCACCTTCACACCTTTCTCCCAGGCCTTCAAGTAGTTGCCATAGGCAGCCTGCGGAGCCGTAAACTCGATGGCCACATCAGCCGATGCAAACTCAGGACTGTCGAAGTCCTGTTGGTTGTCAATATCAATGATACTTACAATTTCATGACCACGGTCACGGGCGATCTGTTCGATCATCTTGCCCATCTTGCCGTAGCCGATTAAAGCTATTTTCATAATGTGTTCTAATTAAGACGCTGCAAAGTTACGAATAATTGCTGATATGACAAAACGATTACAAAACATTAACGTCATACGGGCATCAGATCTTAAAACTTTTCGTACCTTTGCAGCCAAATTACGACACAACATGCACAATGTATTGAAGCTATATTTCGGACTTAGGGCAAAATGCCTATGGCGGATGATTAAGGAGCTGGGAATCATGGCCATTCCCGCCTTATTGCTTTTTCTGTTCTTGGGTACGCTTATGGTTTTAAGATTAGGTTCTGCTCCTGTATATTACAGTGTATTGCTTTATGTCTTCCTGTTGCTGGCTTGCCACTTCATGCGTAGCGATTCGATATTTCTCTATTCGGTTTTTGGAATGAAACACACAAAGATGTTGTTTTCAGTTGAATACGCGCTACTGTCAATCCCCTTTCTTTGTTTCATCCTCCAACGCCATGAGTTTCGGGCTATTGTCGTCGTTCTTTTATCTTTACTGCTCGCATGCTTTGTTCCATGCGGAGGTGTTTCCTTGCGCCTTCCCACATTTCCATGTCTGGCATCCGGCAGCTATGAATACCATCGCGGTGGACGTCTGGCTATGCCGTTACTCCTACCTTTAATAACCGGAGGAGCGATTGGTGCATACATCGGAAACCGTAATCTGGTTGTCGCTGTCAGTATGATGGCCGCTTCCGTCTTTAGCATGTTGTTGATGCGCGAGTGGCATGTGGAGTATTTGTTTCATTACAAGAGTGCCGCGAGGTTTCTTGAACTTAAGCTTCTGTTCGCTCTGAGAAACGCGTGCGTCATCTTTCTTCCCTTTATACTATGCTTGATACTTGTCGATTACGACTTGTCTCAGTTGTTTTTAGGAGCGTCATACTATCTTGCCGCAAGCCTTTTGCTGTTCCAAGTGGAAATGCTGTGCTTTGTAAGCGGTGGAACCAATGGCGGCAATGACATCATATCAATGCTTGCGTTTATGGTTTTGAATGCCATATTCTATGTGTCAATGATTGTACCACAGGCCATGCCGTTCTCCATGATAGTATCGGGAGTTCTGGCCTATCATGCCTATTCAGTAATAAAGAAATACAAATTATGATAGAAGTTAGGAATCTGACTAAGAAATATCGAGAGTTGACAGTCATAGACAACTTCAGCCACTCCTTTGATGAAGGCAAGGTATATGGAATCATGGGAGAGAATGGAGCGGGCAAGAGTACATTGTTCAGATGTGTTGCCGGAATAGAGCCTTATGACGGTTCTGTCTTTGTCAGCGAGAATAGACAGATTGGCTACATGACTGATACACCTTTTTACTACTCATACGTCACAGGCATGGAACACATTGAATTCTGTCTTCGTGCAAAAGGAAAAGAAGTTAGCAGAGAGGTGATAACAAAGCTGAATGAGAAGTTCGCCCTACCTCTCAACAGATATGCCAGCAGATACTCCTTAGGCATGAAAAAGCGGCTGATGCTACTGACACTCATGCTTCAAGACAATGATATCGTCATCATGGACGAACCTTTCAACGGTATAGATCTTGCGGGAACAATTGTTCTCAGGCAATGGCTAAAAGAGATGAAGACCAAAGGTAAATGCGTCATACTTTCTTCACACATCGTTTCCGCAATAGCTGATATATGTGATGAGATTACATACATTCACAAGGGAAAAGTCGTGGCTGATTTCTCAGGTATGTCAGCAGAGTCTATTGAGCATTATATTCTTGAAGAATACCTTTAAAAGCTTTTTATCCACTCTATGCTTATAAACTATACAAGTTGCCATCCCTATTATTCTCAGCAGTTGGCCGCTAATGTGTGGCAGGTTGGCGTCCTCCAGCCAGCCACAACAGACCCTTTGCAAAAAGCAATTGACCATATTGTGACGACTCATGGCTTGGACTATGAGCGTCTGTGGATGAACTTCAATCGCACAAATAAATGGATCCTTCAGCGTTTAGCATCAAAGAAGCCCTTGCAGTCTGGTGAATATC
>Ga0310691_10000922_pt1 | contig 49410 bp, 72 predicted proteins | sample 176DNAGHGlowgp2_FD_203887 | JGI IMG/M metagenome (GOLD analysis project Ga0310691, IMG submission 203887) | Sheep rumen microbial communities from Palmerston North, Manawatu-Wanganui, New Zealand - 1766 DNA GHGlow gp2 (v2) (version 2) | ecosystem: Host-associated > Mammals > Digestive system >... | reverse complement strand
CGCGAAAATCGGCAGCAGCGGCGACTACGCGCAAATCGGCAGCAGCGGCGACTACGCGCAAATCGGCAGCAGCGGCGACTACGCGAAAATCGGCAGCAGCGGCTACTACGCGAAAATCGGCAGCAGCGGCTACTACGCGAAAATCAATTCTGAAGGCGAAGATTCTGTAATATGTTGCGCCGGACACAATTCCATTGTCAAGGCAAAGAAGGGTTCTTGGATAACGCTTTCCGAGTGGTATTACGACGAAAAGAAAGATAGACCTATTCCCGTCTGTGTCAAGACTGAGCGAGTTGACGGTGTACGAATCAAGGAAGATGTTTATTACAAACTCGTTGACGGCGAGTTTGTAGAGGCATAGGTGTTCCACGACACTGAGACGCGCCAGCCGCAAAGAGGCGCACCGTAAGTTTCTATTCATATTTGTGCTATCGCCAGCCGGAGCGGATAAGTCCGGCACCCAAAACGGAAGGCCACCGCCGCAAAGAGTGGCAAAAGTTCTTTGTAATTTTCTCAACGCGCCGCCGCTCTGCAATCATTTGAGCGTTTCATCATCTCTCGGCGGCGCACACGGGGGTGAGTCTTTCGGTGGAGAAAGAGTATAAGTTCACCAACAACACAAACGTTGTAGCATTCTGAAATTTGGCCAGCGGTTCGATCCCGCACACCCCCGCAAAGGTTCTCGACAACCGAAATTCGGCAAAACCAAGGCTCGCCAAAACTCTGGACTGCCTTACAAACAAGAAGGCTCAAACGACACGTGCGATAGGGTGCTAAACGGATAGTCACCATGGACGTATGCAACGGAGGTAACTCCGTGACTCTGGAACGTAGGACATTAGTCGGTTCGACTCCGACCGCACGTGCAAAACACCATCAAAAAAAAACAACTGAGATGAACAAACGAGAAAGACAACTCATAGAGGAGGCCGCACGAGCGAAGGAGCTGTGGCAGGCCAAGAAGGAGAAGATACGGGCGGAGAAGGAACGCGCCCGGAAAGAGCGCGATGCCGTCATATACGAAGACTATCTTATCCTTATTGCCTCGCAACCCGATCTTCCGATGATGGATATATACGATATCCTGCGAAGAAACCACCACAACGAAAAGACAGACAAACCGTATTCCCACAGCGTAATCTACCATGCACTCAAGGCGCATGGTGTCGACATGACACGCGGCCGCGCACACCGGGAAAGGAGGGCGAAATGAACACCACGTCCGTGACACCGCAGACGCGCCTGCGCGACCTGACCGTGGAGGAATTCGTCGCCCTGCTGGACGAGACGCAGCGCCCTCAACGTCATGTGATAGGGCAGGACAACATTGCCAAGTACCTCGGGGTGAGCCGCGTGACAGTGCGCAACATTGTGGCGCGCGGAGGCCTCAACGGCGCGATCACGCTCTGCGACGGATACTATATCCTTGACACTTACAAACTTAAATAATACAAGTATGGCAAAGAATCAAATGAAAGTGAAAATGAGCGGAGACGAGGCCAGCGTCCTCGTCCGCGTCCTCGACATGATTGAGGGCAAGTTCCGCTTTCGCCCGGAGGACGACCGCTTCGTCTGCGACCCGCAGACGAACATCATGAGCCTCGAGTTCGAGGGCTTCGCCCACCTCAACCGGCTCCGCGCGCGGCTGCATGAGCAGATGCTGAAAGGAGGCGTGAGATGAGACTTTATCACAGCAAACCGTCCGGCCGTTTCGGCACCGTCACTGCGGGCATCGTCAAGGCCGCCCGGCCAGGCGTGTACAAGATGAGCAATGGGCAGGCCTACATGCACGCATGCCTGATGCTCGCCCTCGGCCAGTGCGCGCAGGACATCATCACGGAACTCAGCAACCTGCCCTCCATGCGCGGCAAGTACCGCGCGAACAAGCTGCAGATAGCCTCGGACTTCGCGCAGCAGCGCAAGAGGCTGCTGCGCGGCGTACCGAAGGACGAGGCGGAGCGTTTCGAGGCCATCCTCTGCGACATCACGGACAACTGCGAGGACCGCGTAAGATGGCTCAAGGCGACGGTCCGTGACGAACTGACACAGAAGGTTGACTACCGGGCCGTGGAGGCCGATGCGCTGCTCGGGATAACGCACGGAATAGTCCAGTGCTGCAACCGCATCAACGAGCTGATGACAGGAAAGAAGAGCTGCGAATACAACAGGATCCTGGACGAACTCGCCGACATCGACGAGAAGATCGGGACACCCATGCTGAACGATGGTATAAAGCCGGACGCGGAAAAGTGCGTGGAATCCATCATGATGCTTGTCGAAAGCATGAAGGACAGCACGATAGAAGTGCTCGGGCTGAAGAGGAAAGGGGGTTCGGAATGAAACGCGACACGAACGGAATAAGCCGGATCCTCGGCAAGAAACGGGCGCAGCGCCTGCTGGTGGACACCGTAACCGGGACGATACTCGGATACACAGACATCTACGGGAAGACCGGCGGCGCAAGGCCGCAGGTCCTGGACGCGATAGCGCACCGCGGGGTTATCGTGCTCACGATAGACGAGTACCTGCGCATTACACGCGACGCCACTCCGTCAAGGGAGGCGGGGAACCTGTCTTCACGCATCGCCACCGGACAGGAGCTCTACGAGGAGGCCGAACGCAACGGCCTGTTCAGCAAGATATTCGGAATCGCGAACATTCAGCCAATAAAATCAAAAAAAATACAATTATGAAAGAGAATAATCAAGAAAAAAGAGAAAAAGCGTTATCTACGGAGGCGAGGGCCGAGGCCGTCGCAAAATTCGCAGAGGCGATGAACAGAGAGGACATTGACGGATTCGTGTTCGGCGTGTATTCCCATGGCGGGAAAAGCAACGGTATTGTAGGAACAAAAGGTGTAATTACATTCATCCTGTCCGACATCTTCGTTGATTCGGAACTCGACCCGAATATTTTCTTACAAGCCGTTCTAATGAAAAAACTTGTAAAAAGAGTAAGAAAGGAGGAGGAAAATGACTGAGATCATCCTGAAACGCATCGATATCAAGGACTTCCGCGGCATGAAGTCCTTCCACTGCGATTTCTCGCAGGACAACATCATAGAGGGCGACAACGCCACGGGCAAGTCCTCTATCTTCGCCGCCTTCACGTGGTGCCTGTTCGGCAAGGACGAGAAGGACCGCAAGGACTTCGAGATCAAGCCGGCGGCGGGAGGCGTCCCCGTAGGCCGGACGCGCACGAGCGTGACCGTCACCCTTGAGATCAACGGCCAGGATACAGAGCTCAGGCGCGAGTACTACGAGAACTGGGTGCAGCACACCGGCGACAGCGAGGAGACCTATGAGGGCAACGTCACCGCCTGCTGGTGGAACGACGCCCCGGTAAACGTCACCGAGTACGGAAAGCGCGTGGCCGCCGTCATAGATCCGCAGATGTTCAAGATGCTCACCAACCCGGCGTACTTCCCGAACATGAAGTGGAGCGACCAGCGCGAGATCCTGCTGCGCCTGGTCCCGGAGGCCACGGACGAGGAGCTTGCCGCCGGGGACAAGGATATTCTCGCCATGATCGCGGAGATGTCCGGCAAGAAGGAGAAGGACTTCCGCGCGGAGAAGAATGCCGCCCTCAAGCGGCTTCAAAAGGAGAAGGAGGGTATAGAGCCGCGCATCGACGAGGTGCGCTATGGGATGACCGAAATCACGTTCCCGGAAGAGTATCTCCGCGACGAGGCCGCGAAGGCCGACAAGGAGGCCGAAGGCATAAACGCAGAGCTCGCGTCACTGTCGCGGGCGCAGGAGGCCGTGCTCGCGCAAATCAAGGCCAAGCGCGACGAGATAGCCGAGACCGAGGCAAAGGCCCAGCAGCTTGTCGTGGACGCCAAGATGGCCGAGGCGCTGCGCGTGTCGAAGGCCAACGGCGAGCGGACACTGTTGCAGGCCGAAGTGTCCACGCTCGAGCAGAAGGCCGAAGGGCAGAGCAATTACCTGGAATCCTTCTTGCGGCAGACAGACAAATACGCCGCTGAGCGCGACAAGCTCAAGGACGAGCACGCCGCTCTGTCCGGCAAATATGTCAAGGAGGCCTCTGCGGAGTTCTGTGCGGACGGGCTGTTATGCCCTACCTGCGGAAGGCCGATGACGCCGGAGCAGGTGAAACAGGCGCAACTTGACTACAACGCCGCGAAGGCAGCAAGGATAGAGGATATCGTAAAGGAGGGCACACGGCTCAAAGAGCGCATAGAGGCCGCGCAGAAGGTGCTGGACGAACGCAAAGAGAAGTACGCGAAGTTGCAATCAGAGCTTGACGGCACAAGAGCTAATCTTGAAGAAAAGAAGGCGATTCTCGCCGCCATGCCAGAGGCCGAGACCGAGCGCAAGATCATCCCGGAGGAGGTGCCCGGCTGGAAGGAACTGCAACAGAAAGCCGCCGCGCTGCGCGAGGAGATGCACGAAATAGAAGGATCCGGCGACAACAGCTCGGCAGTGCGCAAGGAAGCCTCCGAACGCCTCAAGGCATGCATGGACCGCAAGGCCGAGATCATGGCGCGTATGACCGACATTGAGAACAACCGCAAGGCCGAGGCGCGCATCGCCGAACTTGAGGAACGCGGCAGGGAGCTGGCGCAGCAGATCGCCGACTACGAGCGGCTTGAACTTGCAGCGCGGCGGCTTGACAAACTGCGCTTCGAGGATGTCGAGCGTAAGGTCAACGGCCTGTTCCATAATGTCAAATTCAAACTTTTCGACTATACCATCGAGGGCAAGGCCGTGGACACCTGCGTGGCCGTGGTCGGAAACGCACCGTACCCGGTGGCCAACAGCGCCGGCAAGCTCAACGCAGGGCTGGACATCATCCACACCCTGTCGGAGCACTTCGGCTACCGCTGCCCGATCTTCATCGACAACGCCGAGGGCGTGACCTCCATCGACGGGCGCGGTATGCAGCTGGTCAGGATGTACGTCGTCAAGGGCAGCAAACTTACAGTAAATAATCAATAATCAATCAATAATCGATACAGTTATGAGTAAACCTATTTGCAAGAAGACGAAATTAGGAAGGTTCATCGCGAAAGAATATGTAACAAGCACAAACTTTATCTTGAGCGTAAACAGATGGTATAAGAGCCAGATTTTGCCGATCGGGAACAAAAACTACATCACAGACTGGGCAAGAGGACAAAAGCCGAGATATAAGGTCGAGCTTTGGAATATCGTTAAAAGATATATCAGGTCGGTTCACGGCATAGATGCAGACGATACATGGTATATCCTGGACGAGCCTAAAGACACCGAGGCAAAAAGTAACATTGACTTGTTTTCCGAGGACGAGGATACGCAAGACATTAAAGAGATCATATTGCAATGCAGGAAAATGCTGCAAAAATTATGCGAGAATTTGAATATCAATTAATCACCTAAAATCAAACAAAAATGGAAGAAAACAGACAAAACAAGCAGATCGCGCGGCAGAGTGAGGCCGCGCAGCAGTACGCCTTGACCGAGGTCGGGCAGAATGAACGCGCCTTCGCCCTCGTGCAGCGCAAGGCCGCGATGTACGCGCAGAGCACCATCGTGCCGCAGGCATACCAGCAGAATGTCGGAAATTGCGTCATCGCCCTGGACATGGCCTCCCGCATGGGTGCCAACCCGCTGATGGTGATGCAGAACCTCTACGTGGTGCACGGGATGCCGTCCTTCTCGAGCAAGTTCCTCATCGCCTGCATCAACGCAAGCAAGCGGTTCTCCCCGCTGCGCTACGAGTTCACCGGCAAGCCGGGGACGCCGCAGTACGGATGCCGCTGCTACGCATACGAGGCCGGCGATACCGAACACAAGGAACGCCTTGACGGCACGCTCATCACGATGGAGATGGCGCAGAAGGAAGGGTGGAGCTCAAAGAACGGCAGCAAGTGGCAGACAATGCCCGACCAGATGCTCCAGTACCGCGCCGCCGCCTTCTGGCAGCGCATCTACTGCCCGGAGATCTCCATGGGCCTCATCACCACCGAGGAGGCGCAGGAAATCCCCTACTCCGACTACGAGGAGATAAAGGGAGAGGCGCAGAAAGCCATTGACGAGAACGCCAACTCCGGCGAGCAGATAGGCTTCACCTCCGTCCCGGCGCAGGAGGCCGAGGCGACAGCGCCGCAGCCCGAACCCGCGCAGCCCGTGGGCATGGCCCAGCAGCCGCCAGTCGAGGCGCAGAGACCTAAAGCGACGGTGCAGGCCAAACCGCAGCCGAAGCAGATCAACGTGCCCTTTGCATTGTAATGTTCCACGACCCGAAGCAATAGGTAAAGCATGAAACTCACAGTAATAGGCAGCGGGAGCACAGGCAACTGCTACGTGCTCCAGGACAGGGCGGAAGCCCTCGTCATAGAGGCGGGCGTCCCGACGCGCGACATCCTTCCCGTAATAGGGCACGACGTGCGCAAGGTCTCCTGCTGCCTCGTGAGCCACGAGCACGGCGACCACGCCGGCCATGTCAAGGATGTGATGGATTACTGCATCCCGGTGAGAATGAGCGCGGGGACGGCAAAAAGCGTCGGAGAAACCGTTGAAAACTCCCCGTTCCTGCGCCTCTGCCGCGCCGGGGAGCAGTTCTCGGAAGGGCGGTTCCAGGTGCTGCCCTTCTCTACCGAGCACGACGCCGCCGAGCCGCTGGGCTTCCTGATAAGCCACCCGGAGACCGGGGTGATCCTGTTCGCCACCGACACCTACTACCTGCGGAACACCTTCGCGGGATTGAACCACATCATGATAGAGTGCAACTACATAGAGACCGTCCTGCGCGGACGGATGGACCGGGGCGAGCTCTTAGAGGCCGTGGCAAAGCGGGCGCACACCTCGCACATGGATCTGGAGACGTGCGTCAAGACGCTCAAGGCCAACGACCTCTCCGCCGTGACGGACATACTGCTCATACACCTGTCGCGCGGCAACGGCGACCCGAAGGCGATGGTACGCAGGGTCGCCGAGACCACCGGCAGGCCGACATACGCCGCCCGCAAAGGGCTTACATTGGATTATTCGAAATTGTGATACAGTTATGGAAAAAGCGAAATTTTTAGAGGCAAAAAAACAAGTTGAAATCATTGAGGCTTGCGAATGTTTCCTTAACGCTACTGTTTACTACACAGAAACAGTAGACCCATTCGACCTTCTATTAGCAAACAAAGACCCGAATGGGCTGATTTTGAAACTTCTTGAAACAGACAAGCACGTCCAGCGTTCTTTCCGGCGCTGGGTTGAAAACGAGAAGGCAATCGCGGAACAAAAACTGAAAGAGATATAGCAAAAATGAAGCTGAATTTCCAGCGTCTGCAAGAACAAGGCTTCGAAACGCAGGCTTTATTTATATCAGTGACTTAATCAATACGAGCGAACGCCAACTCGAAAATATGCGAAATATGGGCGGTACTACGATCAGTGTTGCAAAAGAAATATTAAAGAAATACGGTTACACACTAAGAAAATAACAGTCATGGAAGAAATCTACAAAGAAACAGTAAAGGCCGTGCGCGACGGCCTCAAGGACGCCCTCGACAGGGTGTGCGGACCGGAGTTCCGGCAGATGGATACCGCCGCCGTGCTGATCTCCGAGGTCAGCGTGGCGGTACATGAACTGAACAGCCTGCTATCAATCAAGGTGGTTGAAGGCCCTGAATTTGAATGCGGAGATCCGGAAAGTTTCAAAAAATGAGTGACAGCGCGAAATACGAACCCGCCGACGGCGTCCGCCCGATGGAGCCACTGCCCTCGATACGGGAGGCGTGCGCCGGGGCGTTCGCCCTGGGCAGGCGCTACCAGACCGTGGATGAGCGCGAGGCAGAGGACCTCAACGACAAGAAGTGCGCATGGTACGTTGCCGCGTCTGGCGTGCCGGAGAGCGTCCTCACCGAGCGCGAGCGGTGGTTCCTGAAGAAGTACCGCGCCGAGGGGCTGAGGTTCTCCCAGCACTGGAACCTCAAGCCGGAGGTCACCGCGCTGCTTGAGGAAAAGCGCAGGGAATTCATAAACAGAATCAACAATATAAAACAATAAAAAAACATGGCAAGACCGAGAAAGATAGGACTGGACTACTTCCCGCTCGACGTGGACTTCTTCGAGGACGACAAGATCCAGCTCATAGAGGCGGAGTTCGGAACGAAGGGGGTATGTGTCGCTATCAGGCTGCTGTGCAAGGTATATAAAAACGGCTACTTCTACCAGTGGGGTGGTGACGAGTGTCTACTGCTGAGCAAGCAGATAGGTGACGGCATTGTTCCGAACTTGGTGGAGGAGATCGTCAAGGGGTTGGTCCGACGTTCCTTCTTCGATAAAGGGGTGTTTGACTCGTTCCGCATATTGACCTCGCGCGGCATCCAGAGACGCTACCTCGAAGCGACCGGGAGGACGAGGGCCGGGGTCAAGATAAACCCCGATATCGACCTCATACATAGTTCATCGTTGTTAAAACATGGTTTTCCGCAAGGAAACGGCAGTTTACCGCAAGTTTATGCCATAAATAAAATAAAAGAAAAAGAAAATAAAACAACACCCCCTATAATCCCCCCTAACGGGGATGATGGTGGTGGTGCTGCCGGTGCGCGTGATTTTTTCAAGGAGATTTCCGAAGATGAAAAGTACCTCACAGACACGGCCTGTGTCACAGGCATGACAATCGATGGGCTGCGGGCGATGATCCCGCTGTTCCGCACGCAGTGCGAGGCCACGGAGACCCGGCACGGGAACTTGCGCGACGTGAAGCGCCATTTCCTGAATTACGTGAACAAGAAAAAACAAATTAACGAACAATCAAGCAGTTATGGAACAAAGGAAACCGACAGATCAAATGCGACTAAGCGAGTTTGTCACCGCCCTGAGGAGTACGGGGAGGAGATCTGACCGCACAGGATCCGGCGGAAGGTCGGACAAGGCGGCGGAGTACCTTCGCAGCATACGCGAATCCTCCGCCGAAAACGACACCGAACAGAAAACACGCCAAACAAGCGCGGAAATGTGGCGAAATTCAATCGAACGGTTTGCGGATAAGGAAATCATCATCCGAGGAATGAAACCCTCTAAAAACGCCGTTTTCGAGCGTTCATTGGAAAGGGTCGCCGGATGGGCGTTCGAAAGGCGGAAGCCGTGGCTCGTACTCACGGGCACGGTAGGCACCGGCAAGAGCACGCTCGCCAGGGCGGCCGCGAGGGCGATAGTCAACAACAACGGGTCCGGCGGATATGTCGAGATGAGGGCCACGGCCACAAACTGGATGAAGCCGGAGGAGCTGAAGGGGTTCTCCCGCGAGGCGATCCTGATAATCGACGACCTCGGGTGCGAGCAGGCGGACGTCAAGCTCTACGGCAACACAGTATCACCGATGGCGGAGATCATCTGCGAGCGGTACGACCGAATGCTCACCACCATCTTCACCACCAACGAGCCCGCCTCCGACTTCAAGAAAATCTACGGCGACCGCATAGCCGACCGCATGCGCGAGATGTGCGAGGTCGTCAAGATGGAGGGCGAGTCCTTCCGGAAAGGGGGCGCGAAATGAATGAACTGCACCTCGTTTTGGAACACAAATGGTTCGACCTGTTCGAACGAGGCATCAAACCGGAGGAATACCGCGAGAGGACGCCATACTGGAAGAAGCGGATCTGGGACCGGCGCGGCGAGATCGATACCCTCACCCTACACAAAGGATACACGGACAACACGCTGTCTTGCAAGGTCAAGGAGATAGTCGAGGCAACCGGCAACCCGGAGTGGGGAGCAGAGCCTGGAAAAGTGTATTACGTTATCAAAGTTATCAAAGTAAACAAACAAGTAATTTTTTAAACATGGGAAAATCAAAAATCCAATGGACTGAGCGCACCTGGAACCCGGTCACGGGCTGCACTAAATATTCGGATGGGTGCGCCAACTGCTACGCGGAGACGATGACCCGCCGTTTGAAGGCAATGGGTCAGGAGAAGTACAAAGACGGTTTCGACAAGGTGGCTTGCCACCCAGATGCGCTGGACGAGCCGAAGAATATAATAGAGCCGTCGATGTTCTTTGTCTGCTCAATGGCCGACCTGTTCCACAAGGACGTGTCGGATGAGTTCATCGACAAAGTCCTTCAGGTAATCAAGGACTGCCCGCAGCACACTTTCCAGCTGCTCACCAAGAGGACGGAGCGGATGTATGAGTTTTTCAATTTCAGCAACGAAAGACACCCCGTTCCTGCGAATTGCTGGATAGGCACGACGGTAGAGAATCTGTTCGCAGTTCGGCGCATACCGTGGCTTGCGGAGATAAAGAGCGCACCCGTCCGGTTTCTGTCCTGCGAGCCTCTGCTTTCCGACCTCAAAGACCTCGACCTCTTCAACATCGACTGGGTGATTGTTGGCGGAGAGTCTGGCAACCAGGCGCGCCCGATGAAAAAAGAGTGGGTGCTGAACATCAAACGCCAGTGCGAAGAGCAGGGCGCGGCCTTCTTCTTCAAGCAGTGGGGGACATGGGGCGAGGACGGTGTGAAACGAAGCAAGAAGGCCAACGGAAGCCTGTTAGATGGGAAAGAATACAAACAAATGCCTAAAAATTAATAATCAAACAGTTATGGAAAAAGAAAGAAAAATCACCGCGCCGGAAGGGTGCGAAATAGAAAAAGTCGAACTTGTGGACGGAGTGGCCGTCGTCACGTTCAAGGAAAAAGAGCGGCAACTGCCGAAATCGTGGGAGGAGTTTTGCAAGATGTTTCCGATGAAAATACCGTATAATTTCGCCGTTAAAAGAAGCGATTTGATGGCTGATGATTTTATTTTTCTTAATTCATATCACAACCGATTACTCGAAGATATGGAAAAATTTACAGGAGACCACGCCACCGCCAAGGCTTTGCTTGCACTCATCAAGCTCATCCAGCTGCGCAACTGCTACAACGGCGACTGGATGCCGGACTGGGATAATGAAGAACAAGAAAAATATGTAATTACTTTTGTTTGTTGCGATGAAATAACGATTACAGACAGTTATAACGATGCTTATTCTCCGCTTTACTTCAAAAATAAAGAGATTGCCGACGAGTTCCTGCGCAACTTCAGTGACCTTATCGAGAAACTCAAACCGTTCTACGGCATCAATGAAGGATGCGAGGAATGAAAGACAAAATAAAAGCAGTATTCACATTCATGGTGATAGACAATCATGGCGAGAAGACTGTGTGTAATATCATAGAGCCTCTGAATGTCAACCTTGAAAGGGTGTTTGCCAGAATAGACGACTTGCGTTCCAAACCGTTTATATTGACAGGAAACATTGTTCTCCAGTTCGTGAAGGAAGACACAGAACAAATGAAAGGAGGTGAGGAATGACAAAACTCGTGGAAATCAAAGAAGTCCAAAACGATGATGAGGCCACTATATTCATGCAGGTAAATGTATTAAAAAAAAACGAAAAAAAATGAAAATCAAAGTCGATTACAGCGAGGAATGCAAGAGGACCTGGAAGCGCAACATCCCGGGTGAGTTCGCGGTGTACACAAAGAGCGGCCCATTCAAGCCATGGATTCAACACTCAACGTTTGCGGACTACAACTTTGCTTGTATGGAGGCGAAGCGCATGAGGCTCGAGAACGCATTGTGCCCGAAATATTTTTGATAAACGAAAGGAGGATAAATATGAAGCACTTTATGATGCTCAGCGATTTGTACGGTCGAATCGGTCAGATGCTTGCGGAGCACGGCGATGCGCCGATTGGCACAGTGAAGCAAAACAAGTACGGCGACAAGCACTTGCACCCGTCGGACTTGATTGAGCCGCATTATTGCGAGGTTACGCAATGCAAGACGGAGGTCGAAGGCATTGTTATCAGAACATACGAATTAGAAATTGGATTATGAACGAAGACAGTATCACAGTCGCCGTCACGCGTACCGTTGACGGCGAGCAGAAGACGGAGGCATACAGCCTCACATTCGAGGAGTACGCGCTGGTGAAGCCCGTGCTCGACACGGCGGAGAAGGCGGTCCCGCCGATACCACAGCTGCCGGACTTCCTTCCCGGCATATTCGGCGGCCTGTTCCAGCCTCCCGCCCCTCCGCAGAGGCCGCTTCCGCCGATCACCCCGCCGTCGGAATACAACATCGCATGCAAGCCCGACAACCTCACGCTCCAGCAGGTGCTGGAGATAAAGGACCGGCACAACGTCCTTGTGTATGACTTGCGCAAGAAGGACGGCGAACCGCTTGCAGAATAAATATTTTTTGTACTTTTGCCGCGCATAACACAATACTTATGGAATCGACAATGATAAAAACCTCCTTGCTGGAGGTCAACAAGGGGCAGATAGAAGGCCTGCCCCAAAACCCGCGCTTCATCCGGGACACCCGCTTCGAGCAGCTCAAGAAGTCCATCGAGGACGCGCCGGAGATGCTCGGCCTGCGGGAGTTGATTGTGATGCCGCACGGAAAGAAATACGTCGTGATCGGCGGCAACATGCGCCTGCGGGCGTGTCTCGACCTCGGATACACCGAGATTCCGTGCAAGGTGCTTGACGAGGACACACCGGCGGAGAAGCTGCGCGAATACGCCGTCAAGGACAACAACGGCTTCGGACAGGACGACTGGGATATTCTTGCCAACGAGTGGGACGAGGATGAGCTCAAGGGATGGGGGATGGAAATGTACTTCAAGCAGGGCGGTTTTGAGGTTGAAGACCTCGACGATGTAGGCGAGAACGTGCTTAAAGACAAGTTCGACGAGGTTAATGACGAGTTCCAAGCCACATTCATGCTACCGAACAGAATACGGGATAGGTTTGAAAAGTATGTCAAAGACAGAGGAAAGCAGAAAATCGTGGATTTGATAACCAAAGAAGTGGAAGGAGGTGAGGATGCCTAACGCCGGTAGCCAAGTTTCAATCTGCGACATCCCGGTGCGGTTCGACACCTATGAGGGCTGCTCGCATAACTGCTCATATTGCTTCGTCAAGCGCAAATACGACATCAAAGACATTAAAGTAGGAGAAACCGCAAAGACGCTACAATCCTTCATCGAAGGGAAAAGGAACTCTTCAACCAAATGGTGCGACTTCAACATCCCCCTGCATTGGGGCGGTATGAGCGACCCGTTCCAACCTGTCGAGCGGCAGAAGAAAATAAGCCTTGAATGCCTTAAAGTGTTCGAAAAAACGCAATACCCGTTCGTTGTTTCAACGAAGAACAAACTGATATCCGAGGGCGAATACCTCGAGCTTGTAAAAAGGTGCAACTGCGTGGTCCAATTCTCCGCCGCCTGCGAAGAGTACGACCAGTTCGAGGCCGGGGCGAGCTCTTTCCGCGAGCGCGTCGAGGCGGCTTCAATCATATCCAAGCACAAGAGGGTCGTTATAAGGGTTCAGCCCTATTTCCCCAAGTTCAAGGAAAGCATAAAAAGGTCGGTTCCGATCTTCGCCAAGGCCGGGGTTTACGGCTGTGTGTTTGAATCAATCAAATATCAGTACAAAGCCGAAGGCACGATAAAGCTGCGCGGCGATTTTGTTTATCCGAGCGAAGACCTTGAACGCGACTTCAAGGAATTGAGGAAAATATGCCACGACAACGGATTGAGATTCTACTGCGGCGAAAACCGTCTGCGGGGTATGGGTGACAGCCTGTGCTGCTGCGGAATAGAAGGCCTCGGCTGGGAAAGGAACACCGCCAACCTTAACCACTACCTGTTTGACAGGGGGGGTAAAAATCACACAAGCAATGAAAAAGAAGGGTTCGGGTTGCTGTTTCAAAGCCTCACACCAAGACACATCGTCGAAGGCTTTGAACACAATGACCTTCGAAGAGGCCTTCCAATGCCAATGCAGGGACAAGGGGTATTTAAGCCAACTGCTGCCTGACGGGTATTTTGAAAAGAAACGATAACTATTCACACCGCATTAGCGGTCAAATACGGAAAACCATGCCAAGAAGCGACACATATTTCAGCAGCACAAACCAGCCGACAAGACGGCGCGGCAAGACAAAGCCCTACAAAGACCTCTGCATAGAGGTCGGCAAGGGCAAGCCGTCGGCGAAGATGATAAAGGCCATCGAGGGCGTGATGGGCGTGAAACCCACGAACATCGACCACGCCTTGATGCTGTCAATCTACAAGAGCGCAATCATCGACGGGGATGCGAAAGCCCGCGAGCTAATCCTGAAGATGCGCGGCGAGTTCCCGCGTGACGAGGTGGATGTCACCACCGGCGGCAAGCCCATCGACACGAGATTCCAAATCGAAATCATACGCCACCGTGAGCAGGCGGAAGGAAAGGAGGATGGAAATGAGTAAAGGCAATGGACGAACGAGAGCCGTAGGCGGACAAAATAAAGCTGCGTCCGCAAATAAAACAGGGCCAGTTCAAATAAAAGGAAATGAGACGTTTGCCGATGTATTACATCGCATAATTAGTAGGGACGTAGATACGGAAGGGTTATCAAATATATCCTTAAATGCTAAACCGAAAGATGTAATAATTGAAAATATAACCGATAAATCTATATCAATAAAATATAGGTATGATGGTTATGATAATCCATTGACACACCCTTACTTGAGAGGAAAAAGTAAAGAGGGATGGATGCATCTTCGTTTTGATCGTGATGAGGATGGTTGGTATATTGAAGAGTTCTAATATATCATTATGAAGGAATACATACCCGACTGCCTCTTCCCCAGCGACAACGAGCTGGAGATTCCGTCCCTGTTGCCGGATATCCAGCCCGAGTTCTGCGAGATACCGTTCGTTTGCTGGGGCGAGACTGCCCGCACGTTTCAGATGAACGGGAACGGAACACTGCACTTCTACACCGACGACTACCGTTTCAACGCCGTTTTCGAGCATCCGGAAAAAATCCTGCAGATGAACCCCGCGAACATCGTCGAGCCGAACTTCTCGCTATATTCGGAGACCCCGGTCGCCTTCGGCCTGCAGCAGTTGTATAAGAAGCGCCTCGTTGCCCGCTCCATGCAGGAGCGCGGCATAGGCGTGTTTGTGGACCTGAACGTCAACAGCAAGTACTACAAGCTCAACATGCTCGGCGTTCCGCCGGGATGGAGGGCCTATTGCACGCGCGGATACGGAAACCGCATGGCCTACCTCGAGTTCGAGCACGCGCTGGCCAAATCGTGGGCCGGGGACAACGCGGACAGAATGCTGTTCGTGATATACGGCGGAGGGAACCCGGCGAAAGAATTCGCCCGCCGCAACCGATGCGTGTACGTCGAGCAGCTTGTCAACGTCAAGAACAAGATGAAGTCGCTTGACCGGCAGCTTGCGCGGATCCAGGAGACAATTGCCTTCCCGGACGAGGATATCAACGCGATTGTCTCGCGGAAGGCGGAAATGAAACAGCTATATGACTACACGTCCAAAAAATGAAGATCCAGACGACGGTAGTGTATGACAAGCTGGACACCGCCGTCAGCAACGGATACACGGTGGTCAGCGAACAGGGCGGCGCTCGGTCGGGAAAGACCTATAACACCGTCCTGTGGCTTATCATGTACCTGCTGCAGAACCCCGGCACCCTGCTCTCCGTGGTCCGCAAGACCCTCCCCGCCCTCAAGGGCTCCGTGTACCGCGACTTCGAGGACAATATGCGCAACCTCTGCCTCTGGGATCCGAAGGCCTACAACAGGAGCGAGATGATATACCGCTTCACCAACGGCAGCGAGGTGGAGTTCTTTTCCACCGACAACGAGACCAAGCTGCGCGGCAGGAAGCGCGACATACTGTTTGTCAACGAAGCCACGGAGGTGTCGTTCCTCGAATGGAAGCAGCTCAAGATGAGAACAACGCGGCTGTGCATCATAGACTACAATCCATCCATCACAGACGACAGCTGGATCGTCGCCCTCAACAACGAGCCCGCCACGTACCACTTCATCACCACCTACCTCGACAACCCTTTCCTGGAGCAGGTCATCGTGGACGAGATCGAGAGCTACCGCGATACCAATAACTCGCTGTGGCGCATCTACGGTCTCGGCATTCAGGCCGTCATAGAAGGCGCGGTCTATCCCGATTACACCGTCGTGGACGAGATACCCGCCAGCGCACGCCACAGGTGGGGGGCGATGGACTTCGGCTTCACCAACGACCCGACGGCCATCCTCGTCGTGGCCGTGGACGGCAGGGACCTCTACATCGACGAGGTGTGCTACCTCACCGGCATGGTCAGCGGGGACATTGCCTCCGTGTGCAGGCAGAGCCTCGCCGGGCTCAAGGTCATAAGCGAGAGCGCCGACCCGCGCCTGGTGACCGAGCTTCACCGCGCGGGCATCAACATCCACCCGGTCAGAAAGTACGCCGGCAGCGTTGAGGCGGGCATATCCAAGATCCACGAATATCATATCCACGTCACGCGCCGGAGCGTCAACACCATCCGCGAGCTCAAGAACTACGTCTATATGCAGGACAAGAACGGCAAGTGGCTCAACATCCCCGTGGACGCCTTCAACCACTCGATGGACGCCATGCGCTACGTTGTAATGGAGGAGCTTATGAGCGGCACCCGCAAGCCGATAAACCTGCGCCGCCTGGCCGACGCGGCTCACTGACGCGCGGGAAAATTTTTTTTATAAAATATTGCGCTGTAATAAAATTTTGTATCTTTGCCGCGTGCATCGCACAAGGCGCAAGCGCACAACACATTACATCACATTTAAAAAAACACAACACAATGGAAGAAGCTAAAACTTACATTCTCGGCGACAACGGAGCCAACTCCGCCCTCCCGTGGATCGCGGCCATGAACAACGGCAACAACGGAGGCCTCCTCGGCGGCGGCCTCGGAAGCGGCTTTGTCGGCGGCATCTTCGGCGGCCTTCTGTCCAACGTCTTCGGCTGGGGCAACGGCGGCATCGGAGGCGGCAACGCGGGCGCTGCGGCCCTCGGCGCACAGGCCACGGCCAACAACAACACCGACCTGCTCATCCAGGCTGTCACCAGCGAGGGAGCCCAGAGCCGCGCGGCCATCCAGGCGCTCTCCACCAGCCTCGGCCAGGACTTCAACGTGGTGAACACGCAGGTCCAGGGCATCCAGTCAATTCTCAACAACATGGCAATCCAGAACGCCACCACCCCGCTGCAGGTCATCAACAAGATCGACCAGGGCAACGCGGCCATGGCCGCGCAGTTCGCCCAGTGCTGCTGCGAGAACCGCCTTGGCATCTGCGAGCAGACCAACACCCTGACTCGGCAGGCAGACCGCAACGCCAACAGCATCCTTCAGGCCATCAACGCGCAGACCGTCGCCATGAACGAACAGTTCTGCCAGGTCAAGGAGCGCGAGATGCAGAACCAGATCGAGGCCCAGAAGGAGATCATCAACCAGCTGCGCGCGCAGGCCGCGAACCAGACCGTCCTCAACCAAGTTGCCGCCATGCTCGCCCCGCTGCAACAGCAGATCAACTTCATCGCCAGCCGCCAGCCCAACACCGTCCCGGTTGTGTGGCCGCAGCTGACCGTCACCGCCGAGGGAACGGCCCCGGCCTCCGTGGCCGCGACAGCAGCCTCCCGCAACTAATCCACCATCGACAAACCTTTAATCATTAGCAAGCATGTTAGGTAATTTCGGACAGGACAGCGAGCTGCTGATCCTTGACAAGAGAGGCGACATCACGCTCACGGTCGTCCGCAACCTCAAAGTAACGAAACAGTACCCGGACACCACGGGCAAGTACCCTCTCGGCACGATGCTCATGGACTTGAGCGGGGACGACGGCGTGAACCCAGTCAACCTCGCGCGCATCCCGGCGGGGCGCGTCTCCCACGAGTACGACAACGTCTTCGTCTCCGACAGCCGGGACCTCGTCCAGAAGGAGCTCCAGGCGATGCAGTCCAAGGCGGACAACATCATCGAGAACGTCCCCTACTACGAGAAGGTCTCGGCAAGGTGCAAGGAGCTCATCCCGATTGTCAACCCGCAGGTCGCCAAGCAGCTTGAGAGGGACGACCGCATCTCGAAGCTCGAGGAGCAGTTCCGGCAGCAGAACGGCGACATATCCGAAATCAAGGGCATGCTTGCAAGTTTGCTTTCCAAACAGCAGAAACCAACCAAAAACGACTGATTATGTACAGAGTATTGGAGATCCCCGGCGGAGGCTCAAGAAGCGGCCGGGAAGTCAACAGACACCTTGAGAAGGCCCTCGTCGAACTCGGCAAGGCCATGCACTATGCAGAGGCGCAGAACGACGAAGGCTACTACGGCGACCGCTCCCCGATGTACGGCGAGCGCAACATGCCGATGATGCCCGGAAGGTTCCAGGACGGCATGAACATGCGCGACGGCCGCGACATGGAGGACATGCGCATGAACATGCGCCAGCCCGACGGCGAGCACTCCGAGGAGTACCTGCGCGGGTGGAACGACCACGCGCAGATGATGAACATGCGCCGCCGCGCGGACATGATGAGAAGGGACTACTGACAACGGAAGGAGGGTATATGAACCAAATGCCGCCACTCAGCGCTTACGACAAACTTCCTTATGAATTTGTCAGGTATTTCCGCATCAACGGCATGCACTTCAACCGCAAGATGTATGAGTTCGCCGTCTCCCTAATGTCCGCAAAGGATAAAGACGGGAAAGAAAAGAGGTTCAAGCCGGTCACGCGCGAGGAGTTCGACGCCGTGATGAGCAAGTACGGCATCGAGTTGCCGAAAGACTCGCTCTACGACGGCCTCTACGTGTGGAGCATGGCCGGCGCGGACTTTCCGAAGTCCGTCCCGGACGAGCACACGAGGGCACTGTATGTGCAGGAATCCCTTTCCGACCCCGACCAGCGGCCTGGGTTCGTCTTCAACCGATTCTACGAAGACACCGTCTACAATCATATCCCGATAGACTGGGAGTATGTCAACAGCTGAGACGCAGCGGGGCTTTCGCTATGACTGACATGACGGTGCTCATAGAGCCCTTGGGATGGCGGGTGAGGTTCCTCACGGACTTCACCTGCCTCCATATTGACAGAGCTATTGACGCTCTCATAATATCCGGGTGCAGGGGCGACAAGCTTCAGTCGGCTTTCCGTAATCTTGTCGAGTGCATTCCGGACACCGGGTTGGCATACTCCAACCCCGCAAGGAGGGAGACGGTCCTCGTGGCCTACCGCGCAACATCTCTCGGACAGCTGCTCAACACGCTGTCCCACGAGACGGCGCACGTCCGCGACCACATTGCGGCGGCGACAGGAGCCGACCCCACAAGCGAGGAGATGTGCTACCTGCAGGGGGACCTGATGGGTACGCAGGACAAGGCCGTCGAAAACTGGCTTGCAAAAACATTAAATCAACTTTCATTATGCAAAATGTAATATTCAGACAGGGCGACACGACAACGGTGTCCATGACACTTTCAGAACCGCTTGGAGACAAGAAACTCAAGATCGGGTTCTTCATGAGCAACGGAGAACCGTTTTTCGAATATACATATCCATATGACGAGGCTGTGCAGCGAATCGACGACACGCATTACGTGCTGGCTTTGAGCTACTTGGATTCAATAAGACTTATTGGCACAGTCATACTTCGTGCGACAGTCTATTCTGCAGACAAGTCGTTCGTCAACAGCGGCGAGAACACAATATCAATGATGTGGGGCAAAGAACCCGTCAACCAAAACCTGAAGTGAAATGCCTATAGAAACCACATTCAGAATAGACTTCCACATCGAGCAAGAAGGACTTTCGCTGTCCGGTGGGCAGTACATTTTCCCGTCGATGGACGATTACATCACCTTTGGCAAGTGGTTCAAGGGCGACAAAGGAGACAAGGGCGAACCAGGCACGGCAAAGACTGGCACAACAGCGTTCTGGAACTCGCAGACAGGCTACATTCCAGAAGACGGGGAAATCATCGTGTACACCGACAAATCCACAAAAACGGTTGACGGGCAAACGGTTTACATCCCCGGCATTAAGATAGGCAGCGGCAACGCTTACGTGCAAGACCTCGCGTTTGTGGCGGACGACATCGCCGACTCGCTTCTTTCGCATATTAACGACCTCGTAGCACACGTCACACAAGCAGACAGGAACAAATGGAACAACAAGCTCAACGTGAGCGATGTAGCCGAGGCTGTCGGTGAAACACTCATATTTAACAGGAATTAAAAAACAAAAAAATGGCAGAAATATCAAAAATCAAATTCCCTTCGGGAAACACGTATGACATAAAAGACGCGACCGCACGCGAGGCAATCGCGTCTTTGAGCGGCGGAACGAAATTCCTCAACGAGACCACAACGCCCTTGACCGACCAAGCGACAACAAACCCGATTACCATCGACGGGCAGAGCGTCACCGCCGTGAACGGCAACATTGTCGTGTACCAAAGCGGTGAGTTCATCTTCAACGGCACAAAGTGGATTAAGTTCGGCGACCTCTCCAACCTCGGTGCGCTTGCCACAAAAGACAGCGTAACACTGTCGAAAGGAAGCGGCAAAGAGGTGCTCGGGAAAAGCACTACGTTCAATGTAACACAGCCTACCGTAACAGTAACAACATCGACTTCGAATGTTCCGAATGTCACAAGCGCGGGCAATGCAAGTACGTGGAACTTTGCAATGGGAACAGGCAACGAAGCTGAAACGCTTATCATCAGCGGCACAAACGGAACTGCTCCGACTCTCGGAACAGACATCGCGGTTGTCACTGGAATATCGTCAGCGACCGCAAGCGGTGCTGCTGTGTCGGCAAACACAAACGACACTGTTGAAGTCGCGGAGTATGACGACATCAGCGTAACTATATCCTAAATTCTTCGGCTATGTCTAATGTGAACAAGATAAGGCTGCCAAACGGCACATACGTGTCGCTTAACGATGCAAGGATACCGCCTCTCGCGGGTAATAAGGGAAAATTTCTTTCCGCAGGCGACAACGAGAATGAAATAGTTTGGGCACCTATTTCAGAAGGAGTTGGTGGCGCGGACTGGGCTGAAAACGATAGCACCGCTGCGGGATATGTAGCCAACAGGACGCACTGGAAGGAGGTAGTGACAGGGGCTGACGCTGGTGTCGTCTTCGAAGGAGATCTACCATTTATTGTCTATACTGGAGGTGGAGGTGGCCATATACAAACACAAGTAAATGACATTTCCATTTTTTTTGGTTATGCTGCCCGACTTACAATATCTCATGGTGGAAACAATGCAAGTATCGATATGCTTGCGTATTCAACAGAAATTGGGGGTAAAACAGTTAAGGGAACCTCTTTTGACCAATCTTGTTCTTTATCCATACAAAAAAATGGAGGTTTTGAATACATTGGAGTTGAAGTTTCTTCTTCGGTTCTCGAAACACTTGGTATCACATCAGACACACAGGTGCACATAAGGATCGAGTGGCTTCCTTTATTGCTAAATTCTGCATCAGCGGAAATGTTTTCAATGATAGGTCTTAGTCAGTTTTATTATGATGAATATCATAATTATTACGAAGCTCCAACAGATGAATTTACAAATCTCATATATCAAATGGCGACACAAGAATTGGGTGGAGCATTTGTCGGGGATTATGTTAAAGCGGGAGACATTTTACAGTTAGTTATTAACAATGGAGATCCAATTTCTGTATTAATGCAACCGCGCGATAATGGAGCGGCTTGTGAAGCAGGAAATAAGAACATTAACTCCTCTTATTATGAAGACACGGGTGAGAATTGGTATATTATGTGTGTTCCTGGATCATTTAAGGTGATGATTCGCGGCATTGAACCTCAAAGTGTTGAAGTAAAATTTTTATCAAGACAAGTAGTTCATAAACTAAGTGATGAATATACAAATATCGGCAAGGGGCAACTCATTATTCAAAACGAGGATTTAACTCCTATTGCGGTATTTAACCCACAGCAAGATTATGCTTCAATAGTTCCAGTACAAACTCCATTACCTTCTAAGTCTGGCAACGCGGGCAAAGTACTTGCTGTTAATAACGAGGAAAACGGGTACGAGTGGATTCCGTTATCTGGCGGCGGAAGCTTGAGTAATTACGACGTTACTCATACCGCAAACACCACCGTAAGCACCTCCACCACGACCGTGACTTTCGCGGCAGACCAACGCGGCTCGGCAATGTTGACCATTTCCGCCGACCTCGGACTGTCCATCGCCTGCAACAACGGCAGCGACAACTACGTCTGGATTAAGAACACAGGCAGCGCGGAGGTTGACGTGACCATCAGCGCGGTGACTAAAAACAGCACGGCGGTCAGCAATGTCTATGTGCCTTCAGACGGAATCAACGTCCCCGCCGGCGGCGTTTGCGAAATTGGTGTCATCGTCAACGCTGACGGCGCATTCATCACATCAAGAAACGATTTAGCATTATAAAATTATGGCATTAAGAGACAACGAACAATATTATTATTTCAAGATGAGGCTCGGCAGACCTTATGAAATCAAGGTCACAGCCGTTCACATCAACACGCTCATCAATCTCATCTACCAAGAGATGACTGCTGAACAGCAAGCGTTTTACCTCGAACATCCAGACGCGACCGTGATGGAGGTGTGGAACTGCGAGCTTGTGCCGCCTTACGTGCCGCCGACTCCCGATGTGCAAGAATACGCAGCCGATAAAGTCAAAGAACTAAGAGAGGTATGTTACTTTTCGGTGACGGTCACGTCACTTGAATACGCGATGGCTGAGGATAAGGTCAACAACGTGCTTGCCGACAGCTGTTATTCGCTCAACGAAGCCAACGCGGTACTGGCATCGTTCCGCGCACAAGGCAAGATGGCAATGCAGGTGATTAACACCTACACACCGCAAATCCTCGCCGCGAGCACCATCAAGGATGTGGATGCGTTATACAACCAAGCGGTTGAAGCGTTATGAGCAGAAGACACACCAAACCCGCAGCGGGAGACCCGCTGTTGACGTTTATTGCCGCGCACAATTGCGAGCTTTACTCTCCTCTGTCGCAGACGGACACCACCGACTGGATTAGCGGCAACCAGATAGAGGTCTATGCGCAAGACTCAATGGTGTGGGACTCGACTAACAACATCTGGAAATTCCAGCATGTCAACGGACAGCCGTGGAACAACAATATGTACGCTGCGAAGTGGCAACTTAAAAACGCGAGGGCGGCACAGAGAGCTATACAAACGTGCTGCGCCGAGTTTCTCGCGTATAATGTAGGCGACAATAACGTCTGCTATGACGTTCTTCCGACACGAACAGGGCTTGGACTTTACGGAACGAAGAATGTAATAACCGATTCGGCGCAGCTGTTCGCCCCGAACGGCTCTGGAGTAATCCAACGCCAATACAGAAACGGCACACAGGTTTTCACCTATACCTATGGCTCGGTGAATATGCCGGCGGCGACACATATTCGTATAGCTACCTTCCACAACAGTTCGCAATCTGCCGTGACGGGCCCTTACGGCTTGCGCAATTTCGCATTCTTCAGCGACCCACTTACATTGGACGAAATCAACGAATATTTTAGTCTAATATAATATTATGGAACAACAAATTAACATACAAGGCATAAACATCATCAAGGCGATCATCGCTGCATTGCTACTCTGCGCCGCCTTGTCATTGTGCAGGCACGTGACAATCTCGCGGGCGTCAGTACCGGCGGTAACGATGCAATGGACGGCTGATAGCAGCTGGGCGAGAGGAGGGTGGCGATGAGACGAGAAACATTTGAAAAAGGGTCTGAAGATTATGTTGAGTGGCTCAAGTCGCTCGGCTGCATTATGTACGCTCCTCTTCGCGAAGACTTGCAAGACCGAATCAGCGGCAACTCTTTTGTCCCGACAGGCGACGGCGCGTATGCTTTTGCGAACGGTTATTGCGAGGTGACATCACCGTCAACATCTCCTGCGTCACCGCTAAACATCACAATACCCGCGCTGTCGGCAACGACATCCAAAGACTATACCGTTCTTTGCGAGGCGCAACTGATACAAAAGAGTGTCGCAAACAATTCGTGCAGGTTGCTACTGTTCAGCAACCAAGCAATAAGCAGCGAGAGGGCTCCACAGTGGTGTGCAAATCCTTTCCGTAGCGCAGTGCCTACAAACTTCAACCTCTACAAGTGCGGTCGTATATACAGCTGGTCGCAAAAGAAAATGTCTTATCTATTAAACGGTGTGATAGACAGCAGTGAGACATCATATACCATTGACATAACTTCCATGTCATCTCCGTACAACCAAGGTTTCACGCTTGGCTGCGCTGGACACAACAACTTCCGCAATTGCAAGTTCAGAGTGCGAGACCTTATGTTTTTCACAGCCGCATTGGACTTGGCTACAATCAAACAAATACAAGGATTATGAGACGGGATACACACATCAGCAACGGCGGCGGAGGTATACCATTCGCAGAGAACCTGCTGTTTCATGCTCCGCTGACAACCGACGGCAAAGACATAGTTAGTGCGAAGACTCCCTCCGTTACAGGTTCGGTGAGTTATTCGCAGGATGGTGCGTATTTCGGCGGTACACAGTATCTCAAATACGATTTCTCAAAGAACGAGATGCTGTCATCAAAGACGATGTTTCTGAGGGTTAAAGTTGCCGCGCAAAGAAACCCCTACGACTATTTCGCGACGCTATCGTGGGGAAGCGGGGCGACGTCATTTGACAGCCAAGTCGGAGCCAATCTGCAAACATACACATGGTACGACATAGCGATTGTGATGGACACTAACAGGCAGACGTTTTACCTTGACGGCGTTGATATTTGGCACAAGGCAAACTCAGACACTTGGAACAACTGGAATATGACATCTGGGACGCTGAATATAGCCACAAACGCAGGTGCCAACGCAGCCAATAGGTCGTTTTTCGGTTATATCAAGGATGTGCGCATCTACAATTGCGCACTCACCGCCTCGGAGGTGGCGCAGTTATGAGAAGAGAGCATAAAGAAGTAAAAGCACTCCCATCTGGATATCGGCAGCTTGAATATATACAAACAAGCTACAACCTTAGGCAGTACATTGACACGGGCTTAGACCCGTATATGTTAGAGACGGAAATAAAATTCAAGGAATGCCAAAATTCAATTAGAACGGGAAACTTGCAATTGGTTGGCGGTTGCTGGAATGCAAGCGATAACCGGTATTACATTGCGTCACATGTCTCTTATAATTCCGCTTATGAGGGGTATTTGTGTTCCATCACAAAAACAAACAACCCCATAAGATTACATGAGATAGATTTGTCAAAAACACACGTTGTCATATACAACAACGACAACAACGAAGTTGTATGCGATGGCGTAGTGAAATGGATAATACCTGACATAACAGTGCCAGCGCTGACGAATAAGATCGTTTTGTTCGGAGGAAGAGAAGGTAGCGGCATGGTCCGTCGTTCCGCTTGGCGGATTCATTATGCGAAGTTCAGGCGTAAAGACCTGAACGAGCTTGTCGGTTATTTCGTACCTGTCTTGGACTCACAAGGGGTGCCGTGCATGTATGATTATGTGTCGAGGAATACATTTTATAATCATGGCACGGGAACATTTTTATACGCATAAGCCCAAGCAGAACGTGATATATGGAGAAATTCGAGCGCGAGCACGCGAAGTACGTCGCCCTGATGCAGAAAAGGATGCAGGACATCCTCGACAGCTACGAGAGGGAGATAACGAGGCTTGCCGGGGCGGTGACCGCCGACCCCGGCAGGCCTTTCCGCTTTGCGGATTACCCGGCCTTGAAAGCGCGCTACGACAAGCTCATCAAGGACATGGGGGCCGAGCTCCAGCAGGCGGTGGAGAGCGGCGTCATGAATGAGTGGTCGCGGGCTGACAAGAAGAACGACGCGCTGGCGATCGGAGTTGTCGGAAGCGTGCATGGAGCCGCGGCACGCGGATGCCTCCGCCGAAACGAGGAGGCGCTGACGGCCTTCCTCGGGCGCAAGGCCGCCGGAATGACCCTCTCGGACAGGGTATGGTTATACACGAACCAATATGACGCGCAGATCCAGGCGGCGATAGACGTGGCTCTCATAGACGGCAAATCGGCCGCGGAGCTCTCCCGCGACGTGCGCTCCTACCTTGTCCACCCCGACACGCTGTTCCGCAGGGTAAGGGACGAGCGCGGCGTGCTCCACCTCTCCCAGAACGCCAAAGCCTTCCACCCAGGGCAGGGCGTGTACCGCTCCGCCTACATGAACGCCAGGCGCATGGCCGCCACGGAGATCAACATGGCATACCGCACCTCGGACTACATGCGCATCCAGCAGATGGACTTCGTGGTCGGGATCGAGGTGCACCTTTCCGGCAACCACAACTGCAAGGGGGTCCCTCCGGGGCAGTTCTACGACATCTGCGACGAGCTGCAGGGGCGCTATCCAAAGACGTTCAAATTCACGGGCTGGCACCCGCATTGCAGATGCTACACCACCACCATCCTCAAGAGCCGCGAGGAAATGAAGGAGGACGCGGCGCGGATTAAGGAAGGCAAGTCGCCGACGAAGGCTGAGAACAGCCCGCAGGCCGTCACCAAGCTCCCGGACAACTTCACCAAGTGGCTCGCCGACAACCAGCAGCGCGTCGCGACCGCCAAGCGCCTTCCGTACTTCCTCAAGGACAACGGGCACATGGAGGGCGACGTGTGGGTGCCGTTCCAGAAGCTCCTTCCGCCGGCCAAGCCGATATCTTCGACAACACAAGTCAAGGACTATACACTGAAAGCAAAAACAATAGCAGAGGCTGAGCTTGAGATATCCTCCCGCCTCGGCGTCACCTGCAATCTAAAAGGTTTCACCAAGAATGATATAAAGCAAGTACAGGATATATTCGCCAGTGCGGCGGAGAATATTGACAAGTTCCCGGGATTGAAGGACAAGATAAAGTTTGTCGGAACGATGCAGGGTCGCAAGGAATTGTTTGTGAAGAAATTCTACGAGGAATTAAAACAGCGACTCGCCGGACTTGGTTTCAAGGACGATTTAATAATGAAGACGGCAAAGAAGAACGCAAACAGGTACGCAGAGATAAAATCAACATGGTATGCATATTCGGCTCCGTCAGACAAGTTCGGTCTTAACGGCGTTGCATTCAACGCGACATGGAAGGGAGACAGAGTTGTAAAGCAGCTCGAATACGACTTGAAAAGCAAATTCCATCCGGAAGGTTGCGCTACGGTGAAATCCATATTCGATCATGAGCTTGGGCATAAGATAGACGAGACGCTCGGACTTCGGAAAAACGCTGACTTTGACGTTATATACATCGAGGCAAGGGCACAAGGAAATGATTACATACGCGAGAACCTTTCCGGGTATGCAAATACCGACATGGCGGAGTTCATCGCCGAGTGCTGGAGCGAGTATCTTAACAATCCGAAGCCGCGCGAAATTGCAAGGAAAGTGGGTGAGCTTATAGAAAAGCTCATAAGGCAAAGAAAAACCCCGTAAACGGGGTTTATTCTATTGTATAGACACGGTTGTACTGCCGCTTCTCCTTTGTCCTGAAAACAAAGTCGCCTTTCTGCCCCTCAACTACCTTGTCATGCGCCTCTGCATCATAAAGGTAGTCTATCGGGATCGTGTCAAAGGCTTTGCACTCAACATTGCTTATGAAATGTTCGCATTGTTCGCAAGAGAAAGGCAGTGGCTCTTGCTCGTGGATTAGATGTTTTGCCATAATATTTTTATTTTTCGCAAAGATACAAAATTAAAACAGCTGAGGCGAAAAAAACTTCAATACTTTCTCCTTTGCAGCCTTATAAAAGTCCTTTTTGATCTCAAATCCGTACGCCCTTCTGCCGAGATTCGCGGCGGCAAGCAAGGATGAAGCGCTTCCAGCGCAAGGGTCTATTATCACATCGCCAGGATCCGTGAATATCCTTATCAGGGATTCGAGAAGTTTCACCGGCTTCTGCGTTGGATGGATTTTTGGTGTACTCGTGTCGCGCGGCCAATCAAAGCAATTGAAGATCATCCGTCCTTCGTTATTGAACTTTGGAAGTTTGTCTTTATAAAGGACAAGCCCGTATTCGCAGTTGCCGACAATCTTCATGTTCGCCTTCAGCACCTGCGCTGAAAAGTTTTTGCGAAATACAAGCGGGATATAATGCTTGAATCCGTACCGCTGTGCCAGCTCGATATAATAGTGCAACTCCTCAAAGGCGCAGAACATCACCATACACGGTGCTCTTGACTTGATTTTCCTGCTCCGGCCTATCGTCTCTGCATCCTCATCGATAACCCCGTTTTTTGGCTCTTTTACAAGCATCTGCGAGCAGAAGTGCATGAACTCCATCGGACGGAAATCTTTGTCGGTATCAAAAAACTGCTTCCCGGCGAGCTCACTTTCGCCGTTTCGATTGTCGCCGTCCACATACCAGGAAGGATTCGAGGCGTATGCGTTTGCCCCGAGGTTATACGGGACATCGGTCAAGATCATCTGTGCGTGCGGTATGCCGTACACCTTGAAATTCTGGAAATGATCGTTGAAAAGTTCTATTTTCTCCATGATGATTTATTTTATTTCACAACTCCATGCCTGCGTATCTCACTCCTGGTCATTTGCGGCCTCCTTTCTAATTTCGACAATGCGTTCAATCGGGATGGAATACCACCAGCAATCCCAGTCAAGGTACATCCTCGGCTCGCATTCGCGGATGACGAACCCGAACACCTTGTACGGGCCGACAGGGTGGCCGTACCCGTTTCGCACGACCACAATATCTCCCTTCTTTATTCCGGATGGATGTTCGATGCGATCGAGAACGTCCCAGCCGGGTGTGTTGGTTGTCCGCTCGATGAAAGCGCGTTCGTGAGCTCTCCTTTGCTCCTTGCTATAACGATGCATCATTCTTTCCATAACCTTAATTATTGTTATTGTTTGCGCCAAGTATGTAATTGACGGCCGCCTCGGCCTTCGCAGCGGCATTGACAAATAGGCGCTTGTCCTCGCGCAGCTTCCGGCTCCATCCCTGGATATAGGCCGCGCTGTTGCGGAACGCCTTCTCGGTGTCCACCCCGGCGGTGTTGGACAGGAACGCCGCGCCCATTTCGGCCACGAGTTCCTCCTTGCTGTAGCTCTCGCTGCCGAAGGCGGCTATCCCCGTCACCTTGCGGTTGCAGCGCGAGGGATGCCCGGTGCTGTGCGTCATCTCGTGGAACAGGGTGGAATAGTATTCCGACACCTCCTCATACTGCGACAGCTGCGGGACGTGTACAAGATCGCGGACGGGGTTGTAGAACGCCCGGTCGCTCTCCTTGATCTCAAGGGTGCAGGCCTCGCGGGCGAAGTACTCCTTCACGATGCGCTCGGCCTCCTTTACGGGTTTGAGGCTGTCGTCGCGCTTCTGCTCGTACTTGCGCTCTATCCCTTCGCACTGCGACACCTCCCATACATTGAAGTAGCGGAGAACGGGTGTCGATTCCATCAACGGTTCGCCCTGCGTGTTCAGGACAGGCTTGCCGTCAAGGCCTTTGACCTCATGGCGGTAGATCTTCCAGAACACGACCATCTTGGAGCGTTCGCCCTTGCGGATGCTGCCGCCTTCGACCTTGATTTGGTTGAAGGTCAGGAACTCGCGCCCGCGGGTGGCGATGTCGTCCATTCCCTCGCCCTCGTCCAAGAGGAGTATCTGATTGAGCAGGCTGTACTTGCGCCCGGTGGTATGGGACACGGCCCCGCCGGTGACAGCCCACGGCTTGCGCCACGGGATTTCGCCCTTGTCGAGCATGTTTACAATCTTGTCGGTGATGATGTCATACAAAGCGTTACTCATAACTGTATTTTTTTCGGTTTATTTTTGATTGATTTTAATGCGGCAAAAATACAAAAAAATATTACACAGCAAGCGGTTTCGAAAAAAAAATTTTTTCAATACACGAAGTTACAATAAAATTGTTATTTTTGCAGCACGAACATAACATAACACAACACATTTATGTACAACAAGATTTTGGAGGCCCTTAGGGCCAAATTCCCGGGCGTGAGCGACCAGATTCTGTCGCGCATCGCCAAGAAGCTCGAACCGGGCGTGAAGTCCGAGGATGAAGTGACCGCCGCCGTGGAGGGCGTAACCTTCCAGCAGCTGCTGGAAAGCCACGGCGACTTCCGCGCGACGGAGGCGACCAAAACGGCCGTCTCAAACTACGAGAAGAAGCACAACATCAAGGACGGCAAGCCCGTCGAGACCAAGAAGGAGCCCGACCATGGCAAAGGCGCTGACAATGAAGACCCCGACATGCCCGCATGGGCCAAGGCCCTCGTCGAGAGCAACAAGGCTCTCGCCGACAAGGTCGCGGCGATGGAGGGAGGCCAGGTCGCCGGGAAGCGCAGACAGCAACTTGACAAGGCAATTTCCGGACTGCCGGAGGCACTCCGCAAGGCATACGGACACGTCGCACTCGACAAGATGGAGGACGACGAGTTCGCCACCTTATTGCAAGAGGTGGAGGCCGAGGCGAAGGACGCTCTGCAGGAGGCGAAGGAGAAAGGGGCTGTGTTCGGCAAGCCGAAAGGGCAGGGCGGAATCACAGGAGGCGCCAAGGCCGGAGGCCAGCAGCAGCAGGCCAGCAAGGAGGAGGTCGCCGAGGTGATGAAGCACATCCCCGTCTTGTAGTACCACTAACCAAAACACAAACACAATGGCAACAGCAAACCTTAACAGAGACAAGGTCGTGGTGGACGACGGCAACGACAGCATCGTCATCGTCAACGACCTGGGCGACATCCCCGGCGGACGCTCGCTTGACGTGTCCTCCGTCGCGTCCGGCACCAAGGAAATCCGCGCCGGGCACATCATCATCACCAAGGCCAACGGCGAATACGCCCCGCTGGGCGTCTCCAACGGCGAATACGCAAGCCTCTCCAGCGGCGAGGCCTACGCCGGCGTGCTCAAGCACTCCGTCACCGTGGAGGATCCCCGCGCGGCCATTCTCACCATCGGGCAGGTCAACGCCGCGGCGTCACCCTACCCCGTTACGGACACCATCAAGAGCGGACTGCCGCGTATCCAGTTCCTTTACTAATCACTGAAAAACACACGACACTATGGCAATTGTAAGATCACTTTTTTCGGAATTTGTTGAAAAATACTTCGCCGGGATCGTCGGCGAAGTCACCGAGAAGTTCAACGACCAGAGCAAGGAACAGACCCTCATGCACAAGTCCATGCTGACAGAGGAGTACTCCGCCGACATGACCTGGAAGTCCACCGACATCAACCACTCCGTCGTCGCGGCCGACGTGGTGAGCCTCGGCTCCCGTCTCCCGCTCAAGAAGCGCGACACTCTCTCCCGCGCCGAGGGAAGACTGCCCAAGATCGGCATCAAGTTCCGCAAGGACGAGAAGGATATCACCGACATCAACATCATGATCGCGCGTGGCGCACAGGAGCAGACCGTCGCCGGCAAGATCTTCAACGACGTGCCCAAGGCCATCAAGGGCGTTGACCTACGCAACGAGATCGCCTTCCTCGAAGGCCTTTCCACAGGAATGTACCTCGTGGAGAGCGACACCAACGACGGCACCGGCATCCGCGTCGATTTCGGCTACAAGGCCGAGAACACCTTCCACGCCAAGACGGCGAAATGGGGCACGGCCAGCGCCACGCCGATCACCGACCTGCAGCAGCTCTTCGACAAGGCCAACAAGGACGGCAACAGCATCCAGCATGTTTGGATCAGCGAGAAGCGTTTCAACGACATCCGCTCCAGCGCCGAAGGCAAGGACCTCGCGGCCCGCTACCTTGACCTTGTCATCGTCAGCACGCCTCCGAGACCCAAGCGCAGCACCATGCTCGACGCCCTCAAGGACGAGTTCGGCGCAACGTTCCACATCGTGGATGTCTCCGTGCGCATCGAAAGACCCAACGGAACCTACACATCCGTAAAGCCATTCGCCGAGGACAACGTCATCGCCACCCCGACCGAGAACGTCGGACGCCTGGTGTACGGCACCCTCGCCGAGGAGACCAACCCGGTCGCCGATGTGGTGTACGAGAAGAGCGGCAGCTACACGCTGGTCAGCAAGTTCTCCAACAACGAGCCTCTTGAGGAGTTCACCTCCGCGCAGGCCATCTGCCTTCCCGTCATCGACGGCGTGAACTCGATCTATGTACTTCACACGGATTCCGCCGCCACCGGCCTCTCCGTTGATCCTTCGACCCTTTCCGTCGAGGCAGCAGGCGGCACGGACACCGTTGACATCCACTATGAAGGCTCGCCCGGCGACCTGACCGTCTCCTCCTCGCAGACCTTCGTGACCGCGAACCGCAGAGGCGACAAGATCACCGTCAAGACCGCGGCCAACTCCGGCGGCAGCTCCCGCAGCGCCACCGTGACCGTCACCGACGGCACGGCCAGCGCGACCATCACCGTGACGCAGGCGGCCGCCTCCTAACAATTCATAACAAAAACCTGATACGCGCAACATTATGAAGACAGTCACCGAATCTTTGCAAGGAATCAACGCCTACCCCATCCCGAAGAGGACCCTCGACACCATCATGACGAGGAGAGACCTCAGCGGGGTCTTAGAGGCCACGAAAGAGGTCATTGAGAGCGACGCATTCACCCTGGCGAGGGCGGACGTGCTGATATGGCTTTCCCGCGCCCCGAACGTATCGCAGGGTGGGCAGAGCTACTCCTTCTCGGAGGACGATCGCAAGCAGTTCCGCCTTGAGGCCGGCGCCATCTACGCCGATCTTGAGCCGGACGGCGACCTTACAAGGATAAAGTACGGTTACAGAGGGGACAGGCTATGATCATCGCGAACGGCACAATAGAGGCGAAAGTGAAGACCGCCGGCGGGGTCGATCCCGCGACGGGATATCCGCTACCCAACACGGGCGAGGGATGGGGCGAACCCGTCCCCTGCCAGTGGCGGGCGGTCAGCAGCGACAACCTCGGCCGCACCGTGTCCGGGAACTTCGTCCTCGCCTCGTACTCGGTCCTGATAGAGCAGGGCCAGGACACGTTCAACGACGGGGTCGCGAGGCTCAAGGACGCGGACGGCAATATTGTCGCCGACAACCTCTCGGTCATCAGCTCCGAACCCCTCGACGCTGTCGGACAGATCAGAATCCTGCTAAAATGACGTAAGATGCCTATCAAGATGACAACACCTATGGATGCCGTGCGCAAGGCCGCGCAGGACGGGGTTGACAGCCTCGTGGCGGGTATCGTGCGCCAGCTTGCCTACGCGGGCGAAATGGCCGTCAACGAGGCCCGCAGCCTACCCAATCCGCCCGTCTCCGTATTCATTGACGAGCACGGCGAGTACCGCGGCAAGATAGACCGTCACCAGCCGAACTACATCGACTGGACGGCCAACCTGCGCAGCAGCGTCGGGTATGTTGTCATCGTGGACGGCAAGCCCGTGACCGTCGGGGATTTCTCCCCAGTGGCCGGAAAGGAAGGCAGCGGGCAGGATGGCGCGGCGGCCGGCAAGGCCTTCGCCCTTTCCCTCGCCCCGGAATTTCCGCAAGGCATCACCCTTGTGGTGGTGGCCGGGATGAAGTACGCCAAGTATGTCTCCGCAAATGGATACGATGTCATAGACAGCGGCGCGGCTCTCGCCCGCAAGGTCGTCCCCGAACTCATCCGCGAACTTTTTGCAGCATGATGAAAACCGGACACGACATACAAGGCGAAATCTACGGGATGCTAAAAGGCAGCGCCCTTGAGCAGGCCGTCAGCGGCGAGGTCTACAAGAACGGCTACCGTCCGCGCGACAGAAGGCTTGAGGACATCGTGGTGACCTTCACGCAGTCCACCGCCGGGCAGGTGCAGGACGGCATCGTGACGGTCAACGTCTACGTCCCGGACATCGACCCCTATAATAACGGCGTGTGGGTCGAGGACGGCGCGAGGACGGCGGAGCTTGAACGCTCGTTACTAACATGGTTCGAAGGCATAGACCGCTCCGCCACGGACCTCCGTCTGGAGGCCGCGCAGCCGCCGTACACGATGGAGGACAGCGCCGCGAGGCAGCATTTCGTCACATTGCGCATCAGGTTCCGTTATCTTGACGTGTAACGCAGCCAAAACACATAACACAACACTTTCTTCACAAAAAAAACAACACAAATGAAAAAATTTATCGCAATCATCTCGATCCTTCTGCTCTGCGCCGTGACGCTTCACGCCACGCCGCCGGCGGAAACCCGGTGCGCGTCCCCGCAGACGTGCGTCTATGCCGACATCCAGGCAGCCTTCACGCTCCAGGATGTCCTAACGCTCGACTACATACCCGCAGAATGGCAGCTTGCCGCAACGGCGGCTGTGCAAATCCAGGCGTGCGACAACCAGGGCGTGAAAAAGCTACATGTCGAAGTCCAGTACGGAACGCTCCCGCAGCGATATAGGCAGATGCAGCTGCAAGATACCACTGACAACGGCAGAGCACCATACTACCAAGGCAGATACGGGCACATACACTACCGAAGTCCCGCATCGCCTCCCGATGCGACGCGCGTCAGGAAAAAGTAAAACAATCACATCACAATTAAAAACACAAGACTATGAATATTTCCTGGGGAAAAATCGCAATCGATGTCCGTGACTACAAGTTAACGGCATACGGCTCCTCCGACACTTTCACGCGCCTTTCCATCCCGGTCGAGGGCTCCACGAGTATCAACGTGACCGCCGGCGAAAAGAAAGAAGCCAAGCAGGAAGGCGGCGAGAACGTGGACGTGAAGGCCGGGGCGAATGCTTATGAGCTTGTCTTCCGCCTGTTCGTCAAGAAAACCGACGCCACTGCCTATCCGGCCATCCTTACAGCCGTGAACGGAGTTGTAAGCGGCGAGAAGAACATCCGCGTCGTCCCGGTGGACGACAGCGAGTGCTACGGCATGGAGATGGCCCGCGCCTCTGTGAGCTGCGTGGAGAACTTCACCAGCGAGGAGGGCATCACGCTCGAATACCACTGTAACGGCCTGCTCGACGACGCCGCTACCGACGCCGCAGGGCACTACGCTAAGGTCAACGGCACCCGCAGAATCATCGAGCCGATGGTCTTCGAGGACTAACGGCGCTTTCTTTCATAACTGATTTTGTTTGATTTGACAGGGCACGGGCGGGTTTTACGACTCGCCCGTTTCCAAAAAAAAAGAAAAACACAAAAAAATCCATAACTACATGAAGGACACAGTACAAGGAAAGGTCGCGGACGAGGTTCTGCAGCGGCCGGAAATCATCGAGATCGGGTTGATGTCGTTCTGCGTTCCGCCTCCGACAACGGGGACGCTCATCATGGTCAGCGAGGAATTGGCCAGGTTCCCGGAAATCAAGATGTCGGAGGACACGCTCGTTTATGACGTGCTGCGCGAAGCCCGCAGATGCGAGGGAATAGGCCGCGCGGTGGCCACGATCCTGATAGGCGCAAAGCGAATCCACGAATTTGAAAAGAAGACCAAGGCGCAAAGAGAAAAACGTCCGTGCCTGCTCTCCCGCCTGTTCGGCAGGAAAAACGAAACAAAGGAGGAAAACCCCGTGACGGCGCTTTCGCGCGACCTGCTGGACAACGCCAGCAACCGCGATCTGCAGGAGGCCTTCGCAAAGCTCATCCAGCGCATGCAATTAGGGGATTTTTTCGCGCTTACCACTTTCCTGAACGCAATAAACCAGACAAAACCGACAAGGGAAGTGGGGACAACGACAGCGTCTGGGCAATGATCGCCGGGGCGGTCAAGTACTTCAGATTCACGATAGACTACATCCTGTATGACTTGTCGTATGTCAACCTCGTGATGCTCTCCGCCACAATCCCGGACTACAGCGGAGGGGAAAAGCGGGGGAAAACGGGAGGAGGCGCGGCCTCGTTCGGCATCAACGACGATGTGACCATCAGGGCGAGCGACCCGGAGAACCGGCAGATACTCGACCATCTGTTCGGAAAGCCAACAGTAATCAAGAGAACATAGAGACACAATGGCAGAACAATCCACAGGAATAAAATACGCAATCAGCATAGACGACACCGAACTGAGGAAGGCGGCGCAGGATGTCAGCCAGCAGTTCAGCGGCATGTCCAAAGCCGCGGCCGTCGAGGGCGCGAAAATCGACAGCACGATGAAGAAAGTGGCCGCGGCCATCGGTGGCTACTTCTCCATCCAGGCGGCCATCAACTTCGCGCGACAGGTCAAGGCCGTCCGCTCCGAGGTGCAGGCCCTGGAGATCTCGTTCCGGACGCTGCTCGGCAGCGAGGAACGGGCGAACAATCTCCTAAACGACCTGAAAGAGTATGCAGTAAAGACACCTCTTCAACTGAACGACCTCTCCAAAGGGGCGCAAACGCTGCTGTCCTTCAATGTGGAGGCGGAAAAGGTCATGCCGATTCTAAAGGCTATCGGCGACATATCCATGGGCGACGCGCAGAAATTGCAATCCCTCACCCTCGCGTTCTCGCAGATGAGCAGCACGGGCAAACTGATGGGCCAGGACCTCCTGCAGATGATCAACGCAGGTTTCAACCCGCTTACGGTGATTGCGGAGCGGACGGGCAAAAGCGTCGCGACCCTGAAAGATGAGATGAGCAAAGGAGCCGTCTCCGCGCAGATGGTGGAAGACGCTTTCATGGCAGCCACGAGCGAAGGAGGAAAATTCTTCGGCATGCTCGAGCAGCAGAGTCAAAGCATCAGCGGTGCATTCTCCAACCTCCATGGGGCTGTCTTCGACATGATGAATGAAATTGGCGAATCCGTCCAGGAACCTGTCATCGGCGCGCTCACAGGGCTGACAGGGCTCGTCAAGAGCTACGAGAAGCTCGGGGCGGTGCTCGCCACAACGGTCGCCACTGTCGGCGCGTACAAGACCGCCGTCATAGCGGTCACCATCGCTGAGAAAATATCCGCACAGACGAAGGCCGGAGCGACGGTGGCCACGCTCTCGCTCGAGAAAGCGCAGGCGCTGCTCAACAAAACGATGCTCGCGAATCCTTATGTCCTCGCCGCCACGGCCGTCACGGCGCTTGTCGTCGGGATAATCGCGTACAAGCGCCACATACGCGACACAAGGACGGAGCAGCAGAAGCTCAACGACCTGCTCGCGCATGCCGCGGAGGAGAAGCAGAACCTGAAGGACAAGACCGAGAGCCTCATCGGCACGGCGACGGACGAGAACAGCTCGAACCTCGAGAGGTACGAGGCTTTGAAGAAGCTGAAAGCCATGTACCCCGAGTACCTCTCCGACGTGGACACCGAGAAGGAGCTCATGGAGGCGCTCTCAAAGCTCAAGCGCGACCTCCCTGAAATCGCGGACGAGAGAGAGCAGAAGACGCTCAAAGGGCGCGCGGATGAACTGCAACGATACGTAAAGCTCATGCGCGAGTACAACGACGTCGCGCAACGCCGCCGCAACAGCTACAGGGTCGGCGACACGGACGAGCAGCGTGCCAAGCTCGACGAGCAGATGAAGGCCATCCGCAGGCAGATAGACGCCATCAACAAGGACTTTGACGGGAGCGTCGTCGAGGCGGCAAGAAAGGCCGGATACAACAGCGTTGACGCATACATCGAGGCATTCGAGACAGCCGCGGCGCAGAAGAAAAACGAAATCGAGGAAGCGAGGTTCGAGGCCGCGCCCGTGAAGGTAAAGATCGGCATAACCGAGAACGCGATAACGAAGGTGCAGATGCAGATTGCGAACACCAAGCGCAAAATCGAGGAGCAGCCATGGAACATCGCATTGAAACTCAACCTCAAGGACCTCGAGGGGCAGCTCGAAACGCTTGAGGCGAAAAAGAGCGCACTTGAGGACTCGCAGAAGCAGTCGCAGGAAGAATACAGCCTCTCCGGCATCAAGAAGCGCATAAAGGCGCAGCAAGCCGAGCTGAAGAAGGCAAACATGCAGAACGACAAGGAGGCCGCGCAGAAGGCGCAGGACGCGCTGGACGAGGCAAAGAAGGACTACAAGCTCCGCACCGGCAAGGACTACGACAGCGCCGTTAAGGAGGCGCAGAGCCTCGCAAAGGAGCAGCGCAAGATCGACAACCAGCTTATCAAGGAGAAAGCCTCCTATGAACGGACGATCATCATGCAGGCGAGAGCCACCGCAAGGGAGCGCGAGCAGGTGGAGATCGACGTGATGGAGGACGGCGCTGAGAAGAAGCAGCGGCAGATAGAACTCGACTATCAGCGGAGGATTGACGCGGCGGACGACTACGAAGCCGAACTCCTTGAGAAACTGCGCGACATCCGCGAGAAAGAGTGGGAGGCCGAGAACCAGGCGAAAGTGAAGCAGGGGCAGACATTCGACCGCGAAAGCGTCACCGCCGACATGCTCGAGGAGGCGCAGAAGGCGCAGGTGAAAGCCAAGCGCGAAGCGGCGGAGAAGATGCTCCGGCACGACACGGATATCGCAAGGAAAGAGGCCGACGCGATGCTTGACGAGTACCGCGAACTGCAGGAAAAGATACGCTCCATCGAGGAACGGTATTCGAAGCTCAGAAAACAGGCCGGGGACAACACCTCTGTCCGCACGAATATTGACAACGCGCAGCGGCGCGAAATCGCCGCTCTGGTGCTCGACAGCTTCAAGGCGGAGGAAAGTATCGGCAAGGTGGCCGAACAGGTGCAGAACCTCGGCAGGGCGGCACGCACGGCCCTGCAGAACAACCTGCAGAAAATTGTGGACTTTGTGACGCGCCGCAGATCGCAGAACGGCCTGCCCGAACAGCTCAAGGAGAGCGTGGAGGACTTCGCCGCACTGAACAACGTGAGCGAGGAGTTCTTGCAGAACCTGCTCGACACGGATGAAGCCTTCGAAGCGTTTTCCGAATACGTCGAGAAGATGGGCAAGGAGACGGCCGAGCCGGTCGACAACATCGCGAAGGCCATCCGCAACTTCAGGGCGGCGAAGGACAAGGCGACGCAGAGCGGCGACATAATCGACATCGACAACCTCGAACTCGCGCAGGAAATCCTTGAGGACATGACGCGACAGTTTGCGAGCAACGTGCTCAACACCGCCGGCGCCATTGCGCAGATGCTCCGAGAGATTGCTGAGATGACAGGCAATGAAGCCTTTGCCAAGGCCGGAGACGTGATGGGCGACATCGTGTCCAACCTCCAGGCCGCGGAGCAGGGCGCGCAGGCGTGGGGCGGCTGGTGGGGAGCCATCATCGGCGGAGTCACCGACCTCATACCGCGGATTGTCAAGTGGGTCAACATGGGCAACGCAGACAGCCTCGAATACATGGAGAAGCAGATGTCGCAGACCGAGTTGATACTCGGCTACTGGCAGAAGATCTACGAATACGGTTCGAAATGGACCGTCCCGGACATCGGCGGTATCGGCTCGCAGCTCGCCGACTTGTACGCGCAGCTTGACAAGGCCGAGCGGCAGTACTACCGTGCAGTAACATGGGCACAAGGCAAGGCCGGCGAGGAGAGAGTCGCCCGCCTGCGCAAACGCCGCGACGACCTCCTTGACGAGATTGCGGAGCTTGAGAGCAGGCTCCGGGAATCTTCCGTTCCTACAAGGGACGAGGCGTACAGCAACACGCTCACGGCCTACAACGAGCGCATTGAGGACATTCAGCGCAGGATAACCGCGCTAAAGGAACATGCGCGCAGGAACATAGACGAGATTAAGCAGGCGTACATCGAACTCGCCCAGGCAATCCAGGAGCGAAACGACTTCATCCGCCAGGACCTTGAGGCCACATTTGGCTTCACCGCCGAGAGCCTCGCCTCGCAGATAGGTGACGCGCTGGCCTCCGCCTTCGACGCGGGGTCGGATGCCGCCTACGCTTTCGGCAACACCGTGTCCGATGTGATGCGCAATGTTGTCAAGAACATCGTCATAACACGTGTAATCGAGGACAGGCTCAACGAGATGTTCGATGAAGTATCGAGAATCAATTTCAAAGGCGAGGACCCGGACATGGCCAAGGCCGACTACATTTTCCAGTGGCTCCACGACAACTTGGAGCCGATGATAGAGGGCATGGAGAGCCAATGGAAGGAAGCCGCAAGCAGGTTCGGGTGGGAGACCTCGGAGACCGCGCCTGTCGGCAGGGGCATAGCGACCGCGTCGCAGGAAAGCATCGACGAACTAAACGGCCGCATGACCGTCATCCAGGAGAACACCACCGAACTGTTGGAAAACTCAGCGCTGAATGTCCACTATACCTCGTCCATCCTCTCCGTGGTGACAAACATCAAGTCCGATACCGGGGCGATGCGCTCCGACATCGCGGACATGCGCTCCGACATACATTCACTCAAGCAGACCGTTGAGCAGCTATGACACGACACGACCTCATAATTGACGGCGACAATCTCCGCGAGGAGTACGGCGTCCATCTCTGCAAGGGATCTGTCGCAAACTTCATCTCCCTGCCGCAGTTCAAGGACATGGACAGCGACGACTGGGCCGAGGAGGACTCCGTCGATGTGGAATGCTCCTCCCCCGTCTTCAGACGGAAGGAGTTCGAACTCACCATCGCAGGCGACGAGGAGGGGGTTCTGTATTGGAGCTCGGCGAACACTTACTCGTATCTTTCGGTCACGATAGACAACACACCGATAGTCCTGCAAAAGTGCCTGACACTTGGGACAACGGCATACTCATCGCTCAACGGCCTGCACATGGCAACGGTGAGGTTCGCCTCGGACGACGACCCCTACCATCTGCTCGACAATCACACCGCCGCTGACTTCCCGCAGCTGCCACACGACGAGGGGTGGTGGTTCGTGAGGTCCGGCACCCTGCAGAATTTCGGCGACATCGGCGTCCGTGTCCTGCGCGGCACGGAAGACAGCTTCGCCAGGCGCACGGCGGCGAAGAGGCCGCTTGAGCGGGAGATAAGCACCGTAGCGGGTGTAATCTACGACAGTCATAATGGAACCCCGACATACGAGGCGAAGGCCATCACGCTGTACTGCATGCTGTCGGCGGGAAGCTCCGCGTCGGAATTCTGGGACAGATACTTGTACTTCCTTCAGATGTGCACGAGGCGCGGAGGCGTGACAATCGTGCACGGAACGGAGCAGGGAAAATTCGTATACGAGAACATGCGCGTGACGGACTATGTGCCGTCGCAGCCGGTTCCGTTCATCAAGTTCAGCGTCACATTGAGGAGGATTAAGATATGACAATAACACTCGCAAACGGAAGTACAATAGAGATAACACCTTCGGACAGCAGCGCGAGGTACGCGCAGCTGACCGGCGACGACTGGGTGGAGCTCAGATGGGAGAGCGCGGAGTGTGTGGAGATACGCCCAGGCAGCAGCCTATCGTTCCAGGGACTCACTTACACCGTCGAGCGGCCGCAGGATGTCACCATCGTCCACAGGAGGGACTACGAATATGTCGTGCGTTTCGACAGCCCGTTGGCAAGGCTCAAGTATCTGCCTTTCGTGGATCCGTCGGACGGCCGCGTGTCGTTCGCCGTGACCGGCAACGCGAACACGCACCTTCAGATGCTCGTGAGCGGCATAAACGCCGTGTCGGACGTCGCATGGTCGGCAGGCAACACACCGACGGCGACAGAGGAGAAGACCATCAGCTACGACAGCATGACACTCCACGAGGCGCTGGAGCTTGTCGCGGAGACGTTCGGCATGGAGTTCGAGGCTGTCGGCACGGCGCTGTACATGCGCAGGGTGGAGTACAACAAAGCGACTCCGCTGGCGCTCAAATACGGCTATGGAAACGGCTTGAAGAGCGGCATACACCGCGCAAACAACGGGGATTTCCCGCCGGTGCTGGCCGCGGTGGTCAAAGGAGGAAACAGGAACATAAACACTTCCTCCAACCAGGGCGCATACGGCGCGAAGACGCTCCATATGCCGGGGCCTGGCGTGGTGAACGGCGTCCCGAACATCATAGCCTTCGACGGTGCAAAATTCGCCTACCTTGACGGATACAGCTCGGGAACGTATCACTACGACGAGGAGTCGGGATTCTCGTCCGCGGACGCGAAGTATTACACTATCACAAATGACGGACGCTTTATCAAGTACGCAGGGCGTGACGGGCAGCTGCCTACAATGCCGGCGATGACGGCGGGCACGAAGATGGACATCATCGACCTCACGCACATATACCCGCAGAAGGAGCACACCGTCACCGCCGTGACCGCGCAGCAGAAGACCGCGCAGGCGCAGGACGGGACAACGGAAACATACCTTGAATACACCATCGAGTTCGCCACCGACATAGACTACCACGCGGCGATGATACCGGGATCGAGCAGCCTGACGGTGATATTCCAGAGCGGTCAGCTCGCGGGCCGCGAGTTCGACGCGAACTTCGTGCAGCCGTGGCAGACGGGCGATGCCGGAAAGTTCGTGATAATATCCAAGTTCATCGACGACGAGCGCATGCCTGGAGGGCTGTTCATCCCCGACACAGGGGACAAGTTCCGCGTGTTCAACTGCATGCTGCCGCAGCAGTACATCCGCGACGACTCCGACTTTAGCGGAGCGGAGTGGGACATGGCTCGCGAGGCGGCAAAATACATGTACACCTACGGCGAGAATCACTACACGTGGGAGGCGGACCTCTCCACCGTGTTCGCGCACTGGATGACCGCCGCGCAGTTCGCCAAGGTGCGCGTCGGCGGCTATGTGTCTTTCACCGACCCGGCCGTCCAGGCGCAGACGCTGCTGATACGCATAACGGAGCTCAAGCAGCCGCTCAACCATCCAAGGCGAGTGGAAATCAAGCTCGAGGAGTACACACGTCTCCGCTGGGGCAGGCGCAAGCAGATAGCCGGCGATTCAGCGCAGAGGGTCAACTCCTCCGGGGTGGCGGCGGAGGTGTCCGGGCTGGGGTACAGCAAAACCCACAGCCCATCTTACAGCGACCTTTCGCAATCGACGAGCGCGTGCGTCAAGACGATATCTTTCGACGGCACGAATTACACGCCAGTGAGCGGCCTCGCGACACTCCCGAGCATTAAGACAATAAACGGGCAGCATGTCGTCGGGAGCGGCAACATCGTCGTAGACGGCGCGGATGAGAAACTCGCCGTGCTCTACGTCACGAGCCCCACCTACAACGTCACATACGGCTCAAACAGGGCCATGGTGTTCGTTATCAAGGACGGGCTCGCAAGCGTGGCCGTGTCCCTCAACGACACCAAGCAGGGGATACCGTTCCGCATAATCATCGACAACAACTCCAACACAAGCGACGTGAGGATCACATTCTCGATCAAATACAACGGCTCGCGGCCGGACGTCGAATACGTGGCGCCGGCGCTAAAAGACGCGAGAGGATATTTGCTTAAAGCCGGCGACACGATGGAGCTTGAACATTTGACTTGGAACCTTAACAACCAGGTCATAGGGGTCCTCGGGCTCGTATTCGGCAGCGTATAGGATAACCAACCAAAAAAACCAAAAACATGACACTTGAAGAGATACTCGAATTAAGGTACACGGACCCGAAGCGCGTGATGGCCGCGCTGCGGGACAAGTCCGTAATCGTGCCGCCGTGGGGCGGCTCGAAGGGTCTGCAAAAGCAATATGACCCTACAATGCACCCGGTCTATAACAAGGCTGTATACCCAGACAAGGTCAGGGAGGACGGCTCCGTGGAAAATGTCACCCGCATCGCCTTCGCCCTGCAGCAGCTCGCCGTAAGGCGCATGACGGAGCTGGTGTGCGGCATCCCCGTCAAGCGGGTCTACAAGCCGGAGAACGACCGCCAGCAGCAGGCGGCGAAATGGATCGAGGCCATCTACCAGCGCAACCGCATAGATGCAGTAAATGTTGAGCGCCTCAACATGCTTTATGCCGGCTGCGAGGTCATCACCCTGTGGTATGCGGTGCAGCAGCCGAACACCATCTACGGCTACAACTCCCGACTGAAATTCCGCTGCCGCAACTTCTCCCCGATGCTCGGCGACGAACTCTACCCGCTGTTTGACGAATACGGCGACCTTGTGGCGCTGTCGATAGCCTACAGACGCAAGGCGGCGGGAAAGACGATAAGCTACTTTGACGCATACACGGCGGAGCGGCATATCAAGTGGAGCACCGAGGGCGGCGACTGGGCCGTTGTGGAAGACGAGGAGATCTCAATCGGGAAGATCCCCGGCGTCTATATCTACCGCCCGACGCCAATCTACGAGAACACCAGCGACATCGTCTATGAGCTTGAGTGGGCGGCCTCCCGAAACGGAAACTACCTGCGCACCAACAGCCAGCCGCTGCTCGTGCTGTTCGCCGACGACGAGATCCCGTTCGGGGAGTCCGGCAACAACGACAAGAAGGACTTCCGCTCCGTGTTCCAGTACCCCGTCGGCAGCAAGGTCGAGTACGTGACCTGGAACCAGGCCATCGAAAACCTCAAGTACTACTCCGAATCCCTGCGAAACCTGTTCTTCACCCAGCTGCAGATGCCGGACTGGTCTTATGAAAAGATGAGCCAGCAGGCGTTGAGCGGGGAAAGCCGAAAACAGCTGTTCATCGACTCAATGCTCAAGGTCAAGGACGAGAGCGGCCGCCTGCTGGAGGCCTTTGACCGCGAGATGAACGTTGTCAAAGCCTTCGCCAAGACCTCGTTCCCGGCCGGCTACGAGGCAGATGTGGACGCCCTGCAGGTGGAGACGCAGATAACCCCGTTCCAGATCGGAGACGAGAAGGAGACCATCCAAAACCTCGTCACGGCCAACGGCGGCAAGCCCATCATCAGCCAGCGCGAGAGCGTGGAGCAACTCGGGTGGAGCGACGACGTGGACAAGACAATGCAGGAAATAGCGGCCGAGAGCACGATGGATGCACTCGGCGGCAGTTACGAGTAATCATCAAAACACAACGAAAAAAAATGGCAGACATCAGAAAACTCGCGCCGATTCTATTGAAGTGGGAGGCCGGCGCGCTCCCGCAGGCGACACTCGAAAAGCAATGGGAGATCGCACGAAAGAAAGGCTTCAGCAACGACCCTGACGACGCGGGCGGCGAGACCATGTGCGGCATCACAATCGCCACATACAAGCGGTATTGCAAGACGAAGGGCAAACCGGAGCCGACAGTGGCGCAGCTCAAGGCCATAACCCTGACGGAATGGTTGGACATCCTTCGCGCCTTCTACTGGGACAAGATGAAGGCCGACCAGATCCGCAACCAGAGTATCGCCAACCTATGTGTGGATAACGTGTGGGGCAGCGGAACAGGGTACATCAAGCAGATCCAGCTTGTCGCGGGCGTGACCCCGGACGGCATTGTCGGCCCAAAGACCCTCGCGGCCATCAACGGCGCGAACCAGCGGCAGCTGTTCGCCCGGCTTGCCGAGAAGCGGCGGACGTTCTATACGAATATCTGCATTTCACGCAACAGCAACAAGAAATTCCTTACCGGGTGGATGCGCCGCCTGGCCGACTTCAAATTCTCGGAGCAATGATAGACTGGACCACCATAATAGTGACAATCCTCGGCATCGTGACCGTGGAGAGCGTCTTCAAGGTTATAGACCGCATCCGCTACAAGAAGAACGACAAAACACTCCGCAAGAACGAGGTTGAGAAGGACAACGTGGACACCGACCGCCAACAGATAGATCTCGCCGACATATTCCTCGAGAAGACGCAGAAGTGGGCGGAAATCATCGAATCAGGCTCCACCAAGATGCTTGAGAAGATGGAGGAGGACAAGGAGGCGAGGGACGAGGACTGGCGGCAGCTCAAGGAGGACATGGAGGGCGTCAAAAGCGACGTCGCCATTGTCAAGCGTATGCAATCCCTGCAGACTGAGTATATGAACGGACCTTTCCGCGAGTTCCTGCGCGAAAAGGGGGAATTGGGTGACGAAATGACACAAGGCTATGAAAAGACAGCAAAAACCGCAAGGAAACGCCCAGTGCCGAGAAAACGGGGCTGGGATGCTGAAAAACGAGCCTGAGCATCTGTGCAGTACCTGCGCCCACGCCACCCCGGTGACGGACAAATGGCTCGCGGCAAGGACGCACCGCCCGACGCTCGCAAGGTGCGAGTTCCGGCGGTATCTCGTCCTCTGGGACGGAAAGTGCGAGGAAAAGGACCTGTTCAAAGGAAAGGACAAATGGAAAAGAAAGAAATGAGCAGAATCTACATCGCGGGGGCCGTCACTGGCGTCCCTTATGCGCAGGCCGTCGCGGATTTCAAGAGGGCGGAGGAACACCTTTACAACAGGGGCGACGATCCCGTGAACCCTACATCGTATTGCGACGTGTCCTGGTCGTGGGGCAAATGCATGCGCACCGTCATACCGCTGCTGTGCGAGTGCGACGGCATCTATATGCTTAAAGGGTGGAAGCAGAGCAAAGGCGCGAAGCTGGAGCATTTCATCGCGTTGAAGCTCGGCCTGAAAATCGAACTTGAGAAATGAACGCCGCTGAAATCGTCGCCCTCGTGCTCATCGCGCTTGCTCTATCGTCGCCAGCCGTGTGGAGCCTGCGCGACATAATAATATAATTATAAGGACAAAAAAATGAAAATGACAGCGAAACTATGGATACTATTTGTTAAAATCATCGTCGCCGTGCTGATGGTGGCGGCGATCATTGTGATGGCCGTATGCCTCAAGAGGCAGGGCGACGAGAAACGCAGGCTGAAGGCCAACTACGAGGCCGAAATCCTGGGCGAGAGGGCGCGGCAGCAGACCGTGGACGTGCATGAGCTGAAAGACTACTTTGCAAAGGAAGTCGAGGCGCTGAAACAGTACGGCATCCGGGCGAAGGACGTGGAGAACATCATCGAGGTATCCTACCATTACCGCGACACCACCATCTACCGTGACACGCTCATATACATATATGACACGGTCAAAAGTGCGAGAACCGCCGATTTCTGTGTGGAAACGCCGTGCTACAGCATAGACGGCCGGATAATGGACGACACGCTGGAGATCTACGGCATAACGGCGCAGGACGAGATACTTGTGTCGCTGTACAAGGAGCGGCGCAAATGCCTGTTCGGCAAGAGGCGCGTGAAGGCGATAGCGGTGAGCGGATGCAGCGGGGACACCCTCGCCATCCTTCGCAACCTCAAAATCGGGAAGTGACAAAAAACCGAGGGCCCGCATCGCTGCAGGCCCAAAAAAAATACAGTTATGGTGGCGGCGGGAGCCGCACCAAAGAATCGGCGGCAAAGATACAAAAAATAACGATATGCGCGACATTGAACACAAATTGCAGTGCGCCTGCGTGCGGTGGATGCGGCTAAGCATGCCGTTTGAGGCCGGATTGTTATTCAGCGTCCCGAATGGCGGCGCCCGTGATGCGGTCACCGGGGCGCGGCTCAAGGCCGAGGGGGTGATGGCCGGAGTTGCCGACCTGTTCCTGTCAATCCCCAACGCGCAATATCACGGCTTATACATCGAAATGAAAACGGCAAAGGGCGTGCAGTCGCAGTCGCAGAAGATATTCCAGCAGCGCGTTGAGGCTATGGGCTACAAGTATTCCATCGTGCGCAGCTTCGACCAATTCATGGCGGAGATTCGGGAATACCTTAATATGCGTAATATCAAATAGTTATATCCGATAATTTGTTTATCTGTTTGTTTTTCAAGTAGTTATACGAAAACAAGGTTTTCCGCACGGGTGCGCCATTGCGGTTTTTCCGTCGTCACCCCGATTTTACGCGAAAAAAACGCGAAAAACGCGCGTGTGACACGCGACATTTAATATAACTACCTGTTTTCCAAAGAAATAAAAATTTTTCAAAACGGGTTGAGAGTAAATAAATTTATTTATTTTTGCTGCGTCAAACAAACGGAAATAATAACCCTTAAAAAAATTAAAGTTATGAAAAGAATCCAATCCAACATCGAAGAGAAAATCAACGCTTACCTCAGCGACAACAAGATCACCGGGATGGTCTGCGACCACCTGCTCTCCAACCTCAACCAGGACGGCGACTACTGGTGGTACCTTGAGCCGGACGGCGAAGACGAGCTCACCGGCGAGGACAAGGATAACGTGGAATACTACATCAGGGCCAATCACTGTCGGTTCGTCATCAACGGCAAGGAAGCATCGTTCCTTACCGTCGAGGATGCGGAGAGACTGAAAGGTTGCCGGATCACGACCTACTACGAGGGCTACGGCGGCCAGGACGGAATGGACAGCTTCGTTGTCGGCGACGTCGTCTCCGAGCTGGAGTACTACCGCAACCTCAAGGAGGATTGTTTCCCGGACGATAAAGGCTTCAAAAATCGCGCCGAGTACTGGGAGAGCTACATGACCGTAGAGCAGCTCCGTGAGCACCGCGACAAGCTCGTGCTTCTCCGCGAGGACGGCTCCAACACCTACATCTACTGCTATAACGGCGAGAACTTCACATGCTCGGACAGCGACAGATATGTGCTGTTCGTCGAAGAGGACGAGGAGGGCGAAGATGAGTAGCGTGGTGATCAGGGAGCGCGTCGAGAGGCGACTCAAGGAGATAGGGATGAAACAGATTGAACTTGCCAGAAGCGCGGGAATAACGAAACAGGAGCTCAACGCATTCATCCGGGGGAGGCAGGTGATATCGCTTGAAAAGCTGGAGAGGATATTCGAAATCCTCGGACTATGACAAAGGGGAGGCCTGTCAAAATATCGGAGAAAATCTGAGCGTTCCCAAGATTGATATTCTTCGCAAATTCAACCCACGTATGGAATCCAAAGTATTTTTTTAACTCTATAATTATTTGATAATCAGCGTTATAAAAAAAATCTTCATTTTTTTTCATAGAAACTATATTTTGTATTAGATTTTTTATTATTTTTGCCGCTGTAAATTTTTGACAATCTAAGCGCAAAAATAGAAAAAATTATAAACCGAAAAAAACACAGTTATGAACGCAAAAAAGAACAAGACGGCAAGAATCCTCTCATCCATCTGGGGCTCATCCTACAAGGTGGAGGAGCTGTGCGGCGGCACGCTGCACTACACCAACCACAAGACCCTGAGCCGGGCGGTCAACTACTGCCGCGACAACGGGCTGACGGTAATTGAAATTTGTTAACCAGTAAAACCGAAAGTTATGGCAGAAGAAATCATCAAATCTTACAAAGGATTCAACAAAGACCTCAAATGCAGAGGTTTCCAATATGAAGTCGGAAAAGAATACGAGACTGAAAAAGCCGAAATCTGCGAGACAGGATTCCACGCCTGCGAGAACCCGCTCGATGTTCTTGATTATTATTTCATGGACGGCGGGGCCGGAATGATGCGTTTTTGCGAGGTTGAGCAGTCGGGGAAGATTAGTAGGAATGAAAAAGATACGAAACTCGCCTCTACCAAAATCAAAATCAAAGCTGAGATTAAATTTGCCGATTTGGTAAAGTTAGGTGTTGAGTGGATCAAAGAAAAAACATTCGGCAAAAATAATAAAAACGATGGCTACTCCGCGCAAATCGGCAGCAGCGGCGACTACGCGAAAATCGGCAGCAGCGGCGACTACGCGCAAATCGGCAGCAGCGGCGACTCCGCGCAAATCGGCAGCAGCGGCGACTACGCGCAAATCGGCAGCAGCGGCGACTACGCGAAAATCGGCAGCAGCGGCTACTACGCGAAAATCGGCAGCAG